>Ga0181596_10001447_pt1 | contig 24238 bp, 30 predicted proteins | sample 041ome_6_FD_148655 | JGI IMG/M metagenome (GOLD analysis project Ga0181596, IMG submission 148655) | Coastal salt marsh microbial communities from the Groves Creek Marsh, Skidaway Island, Georgia - 041402US metaG (spades assembly) | ecosystem: Environmental > Aquatic > Marine > Intertidal zone... | reverse complement strand
GTCGCAATATTTACACCCATCTTTCGATACGATCACCAGCCCCTTATCGTCGAACATACTATTACCCACGAACATTTTATTCCGAATCTATCTCCGGATCCATTGCGTACTCCACTTTAATTAACTTCGTATGTGCTTTACCTTTGCGGTAGAAGATGAGGCGCACATCAACACCTTTTGGAACCATGCTCATGTAAATGTTATTTGTCATATTCTTTGTCACGATGATCGTTGGACGTTGAAAAACCCCTCCATAGGTTCTAGGTGTTGGACAAAAGTTCATCTTATTATAATCTAACAAAATGTTAATGAGACTTGTGGCATCGTCTTGTTATTTCACTGGGGAGGGGAGTGCACGCATCGAGCCTAAGAATCCGGCACAGGTTCGGTATGACAAACTGCTCCAGGACAAAAAGAAACCTATCATTTTTGCCACCGGTCCAAGTGGGACGGGGAAGACCATGATAGCCTGTGAACATGCCGTCAGGGCCATCGAAGAAAAGAAGGTCGAGAAGATCATCATCACCCGTCCAGCGGTCAGCGTGGAGGAGCAGCATGGGTTCCTTCCCGGTTCGCTCGAAGAGAAGATGGAGCCCTGGGTTCAGCCCGTGTTCGACGTGTTCTACGATCGTTGGGGCGCCCAGCAGGTCATTCGTCTCTGCCAGCAAAAGAAGATTGAGATATGTCCCTTGGCGTTCATGCGAGGTCGGACATTCGAAAAGAGTTGGGTGATTGCCGATGAAATGCAGAACGCCACGCCCAACCAGATGAAGATGATTTTGACGCGCATCGGCAAGGGAACCAAGATGGTGGTGACCGGCGACCCCAATCAGCACGACCGTGGTTATGAGGTCAATGGACTATCGGACATCGTGGAGCGCATCAACCGCGCCAGTCATGAAGATCGAACTCACATGTCCATTGTACAGTTCACTGTGGAGGACGTAGAGAGGCATCCGGCTGTGGTGGACGTTCTGCGGCTTTATGGAGAGCTTTGAGTGCCGAACCGCTGCGACTTCTGACAAATTGATTTCGACCGAGTCTCCATGCCTTGGCCACGGGGCCGTTTTCATTTTTCGCATTCAAAAAGGCTGCTATAAAGGCAAATGTCAATGGTATAGTGTTCATAATATAGGTACTGGTTTTTCTTTTTCGACATCCCAAATGTACTTGAATTCTTTGGGAACTTTATATTTGAGTCTTTTAGCAAGTTCTAATATGTATCTTTTTATGGTAATCAGTGATGATCTTGTTGTTTTACAACTACTCGCCCTTTTTTGTTTGAGGTACTCTTCAAGGAACAGCAGTGATTCTGCAAAGCAAAACTGATGTTGTGATTCGTAAGAAGTATCTATTCCTTTATAGTTTCCAGCTGCCGGTTGGCGAATTATATTGCCGGGTCTTATCTTTTCGGCTCGGTCATTTTTACAATTACATCCAACAATTTTCACATTTTTTACATATTTCATTAAATCTTTCTTGAAACTTTTATTTTTCGGACCAGCCGGATCATAAACAATAATTTTATCATCTTTTAGCGAATAATAAAATGATCCCCAATGACCTGTACCATCTGGGAAAACTTCATCCACAAGTCCTATAATGTCTCGTTTCCCCTTTTTAAATTTTTCAACATCACCAATTCTCAAAATAGTATAGTCTAAATTGTTTTTCGTGGCAATTCCTTCCAAAAGATAGTGTATGTTGTTAATTATTTCAGCTGAAATACCATCTTTCGCCTTGTCTATTGCAAGAAAATCACGAAGACCCAAATTTTCATAGTTTTCATCATCAGAATCTTCTATATTGACGTTGAACTTCATATTATTAAACGATATTTATTCGTTTAACAATCTGACTTTGACCTTATGTGCTTTTGACTAAACTTTGATTTATCCTTTTCTTTCTTCTTAGAGTCCCTCTTTCGTTCGCGGTCGGACTGCTCTCCCTTTGCCATTTTTAAGTGTTAGCTTGAACTGTTTAATTGGCGAACGCAAGACCACCCATCCCATTCTGGATCCTGAAAATGTTGTAGTTGACAGCGTACAGGTAATAGTTGGACGGTTCATTCGCCGAGGAGGTGAGGCGAAGTTGTCCGTTATCCAGACGCGAGAAGTTGCAAGTACCATTGGGCTGATACTTGTCGGCCTTGAGGGCAAACGAGTACATCCACGAGCCCGCACCCGGATTGGCGGCGGCGCCAACGGCATCCGCATCACCCACCTGAAGTTCGTTACCGTAGGTGCTGTGGTGATACGCCTGAACGTGAGAGAAGTACACGTTAGGCATGGGGTCGAACATATCCACACCGTTGAGGGTGATCTTGGCCTCAGTGAAAGTAGTAGGAGTTCCTGACGCAAGAAGAGGATTACCCCACAGAAGAGCCTTCACCGGGTGGTTGAAATAAGAAAGATCAAACAGACCGGTGCTCTCGCTCTGAATGCGCTGAACCTGGTTGATCAGCATCTCCCTGGGCGTGTTGGCCATCGCCGCACGCTCTTCGGTATCGAGCTGAATGTAGTTGGCGTAGAACTTCACACTCCCACCATCACCGTGGTTGAAGTTCACGCGAAGTTCCACGTCGTGGTACTGGAGGGCCACGAGAGGGAGCGAGCAGCCATACTCATCACAGCATGAGAAATGCAGAGGAAGGTAGGACCCCGTGGTGATCGCTTGGTGGGGCGTAGCTTGCTCAGAACCAGAACGGATGGCAAACCCCTTGGAGCTGCTGTTGGTCAAGAACTTGGTGTAAAGCTGCGAAGCATAGAACGCATCATGCTCCTCAATCATCTGACCTCCGACATAGAGCCGGAACATCGTGGGGTTCACGTCATCCACACCGAAAGCATCATCAAGATCATCACAAGATGCCCAGATGTAAGACAAAAGGTCGCCCTTGCGCGTAATAGGCACGCTGACCGTGCTGTTCGCTGCAATGCTACCAGTCACCTGCAACTCCACCGGGTACTGGGCGAAGTTTGTATGACGCTTGTACATTGATTGGAAGAAACTAACCTCAGGTTTACCACTGAGGAAGGCATCCTGGGCCCCCTTGGCTACAAGATTTACCAGTGCTCCAGACATATCTTTACAATTGGGTATTAAAAAAATTACGCCACATTAACCAAATGGACAGGGTTCAATTTCAGACCTTGACCTGGGAAGGATATGACTATGAGGATCCTGCAACTGGTGAAACGCACTTCAGGGTCTATGCATTTGGTCGAACCGAAGATGGCAAAAGCGTCTGTGTCAAGTTTCCCTTCAAACCATTCTTCTATCTTGGCTACAAAATGGACAAAGATTCACCAAACATGACCCACGAGAAAATTTTGAAACTTCTTTTTGAGAAAGTTCTAAGACCGGACGCCAAGGAAGAACGTCTGCCTTGTGACAAACACAATCGAATGTGGTGTCGCGAGTGTCCCGAACACATAAAGGAGCACAAAGAATGGTCTGATTACAAATGGCCAACGGTTTATAAATTTGAAAGGCATCGCGCCACAAACTTGTGGGGATTTCAGGGAGGAAACAAGGTTCCTATGGTCAAGATGCTATTCAATACTAAGAAGTCCATGAGATCCATGGGTAACAAGATCAAGTTTCATTTCAGTTATGATTCAACATTCCAAAACTATGAAGCCAACTTGGATCCGGTCCTGAGGGTACTTCACATGTCCGGGTGTTCATCCACGGGCTGGATAGAAGTACCTGATCGTTCGCCAAAGTATAACGAGACCACATGTGACATCGAAATTGAACTCAATGGCCACGAGCAACTGACGCCACTTGAACGCCAAGACATTGCTCCCTTTCGCACGGGATCATTTGATATTGAGTGTTTCAGTGACTCGGGGGCGTTTCCCCAACCAACCAAAAAAGAAGATCTCGTATTTCAGATCGCGGTGACACGTCAGGACTATGGTCGTCCTGAACTAATGCAACAGGGTCTTTCGATTGGTCCGTGTCAAGAGGATCGGACATTGGTCTTTGACAATGAGAAAGATTTGCTTCTGGGCTTTAAGAAACTGGTTCATGAATGGGATCTTGACATCATCACAGGATGGAACGTTTGGGGTTTTGATTTTGAGTACATCATGCGTCGTTATGAAGGTGATTGGAAATTCATGGAAAAATTCACCGCCCTTGGGCGTTTCAAAGATGAGCGAGGTCGAAGCAAGTTGACCGAAAAAATGCTTTCTTCAAGCGCCTTGGGAGACAACAAGTTGAAGATGCTTCCTATGAATGGTCGGTTCGTGTTTGACCTGATGCAGTTGGTCAAACGTGACCTCAACCTGGATTCATACTCCCTTAACAATGTCAGTAAGGATCTCCTGGGTGACAAGAAGATCGATATGCCGCCTATGGAAATCTTCGACCGATGGAGACGCCAAGATGCCAAAGAGATTGGAGAAGTCAGTGAGTACTGTATCAAGGATACCATCCTTCCGATTCAGATCATGGACAAGTTAAAGACCATTCCGAATCTGGTGGAGATGGCCAAGGCCACATGGGTTCCCATGAGTTTTCTCATCGAACGGGGTCAGCAGATCAAGGTATTCAGTCTGATGGTCAAGACGGCCACCGGTTATGAGTACTGCATTCCAACCATATATTCCAAGCGAGATCAAGACGATGAAGAAGAACAGGAGAAGTTTCAGGGAGCCACGGTCTTGGAACCCAAGAAGGGTGCCTACTACGAACCCATCGTGGCGCTAGATTTCGCCAGTCTGTATCCTTCGATCATGCGCGCTCACAACCTGTGCTATTCGACCTACGTGTTTGACAAGGCAAGCATCAACAAGAACTTTTACGAGTATGAAGAGTTTGAGATTCAAGGCGAGAAACACTACTTTGTATCCAAGCGCAAGGGTGAAGACGAAAAGGTATTTGCGCTGTTGCCCAAGATTCTTGCCGACCTCAAGAACTTCCGAAGTCAAGCCAAGAAGGACATGGCGAGAACCAAGGGAACTCCACTGGAAGCGGTGTTCAATGGTAAACAATTAGCCTATAAAATTTGTATGAACTCGGTGTACGGGTTCACCGGAGTGACCAAAGGGATGCTCGGTCTGAAGGCAATCGCGTCTGCGGTGACCTGTCGCGGACGTCAAATGATTGAAGAGACCAAGGCGACGGTCGAAGGTAACTTTGAAGGGTCTGAGGTGGTCTACGGAGATACGGACTCGGTGATGGTCAAGTTCAAGCTAGATGAATCACTGACCACGGAACAAAAGATCGCCGAGGCGTGGAACCTGGGAGAGAAGGCGGCGGCGATGTGCATCTTTCCACCACCCAATGAACTTGAATTGGAAAAGGTCTATATGCCTTATATTCTCTACTCGAAGAAGCGTTACGCAGCCAAGATGTGGGTGCAGAACAAGAAGGGCGAAATGGAACTGGAGAAGGTGGACATCAAGGGTCTGCAGGTCATCCGAAGGGATCAGTCGCCGTTCAATCGAAAGGTGGGTAAGCAGATTCTAGACATCCTTCTGGATTCGAATGACTCGGCACCAGCACTGGAGTATGCCATGACAAAGGGCAAGGAACTTTTGGATGGAAAGGTTCCGAACGAGTTGCTCTTGGAGACCAGGTCACTCAAGGATGACGGCTTCAGATCCGACCTCGGCACCGATCCATCGGTCTACGAAACATATAACGCGTCAAAAAGCGAAAAAGATCAGGTCAAGGTCTACAACAAGAGGAATCTGCCCCATGTCTGGGTTCGTGACAAGATGTGGGAACGCCAACCGGGTTCCGAACCGAGGCAAGGAGAACGAGTGAGTTTTCTGGTGTCGGACACCGGGAATCCAAAACACAAATTGTTCGAGAAGGCCGAGGATCCAGTCTACGTGGAAGAAAAGAATGTTAAATTAGATTACAAATACTACTTTGAAAAGCTGAAGAAGCCAGTGAACGATCTTATGGCACCGGTGATCGGTGACAAGGGTGACCCTCTAGAGAGTCTCATCCCCAAGATCACCACGGTCGATCAGTGTGAGACCAAGGAACAGATTAATAAGTTTTCGGCGAAAGATCTTCGCGAGTGGTGCGAAAAGCACATCACCCTGCCAAAGGGCATCAGCAAGTGGAAGAAACCGGACTGGGTCCACCAGGTCTGCGTCATCAAGAAGATCAACACGGCGACGGCGTTGGAGACCATGTTTTCCTTTGACAACTTTTAGGCGAGCGCAAGTTTCTCACCGACGTAGTACTTGTTGTAGGCCACTACCGGGTCGGGATCGTGGTAGGTGTCGGGCATGCACAATGGAACGGGCTCGACGTCCTCTTCTAGGTTCAAAACGCCATACTGAGACTTTAGTGAAACATTGTGAACACATTCTGGAATATGCTCTGCCAGCCACCGGGCATGCTCCAGACTGGCGTGAGGGTGCTTGTACCTGCGCTCAAACTCTTCACCCAACTCGATAGCCAACCGAGCAGCAAAGATGTAGTTGGTCTCCGCCGACCTCACCCAGATGGCCATGGGGTGGTTGACGTTAGAGATGCGTTTGTAGCCATGTTCGCCCTTCTTGTTCAGTGGACACTGGTTCATCCAATCACCACCCGGATGAAGTATATGCCATGCCGTATACATCATCTGAGTGATTTCCAAAATCATTTTGCCCACATGTTTGTTGATGTGCCTACTTGCACAAACTTTGGGATCCCACGAAAGTAAAAAGAGGTTCATTGTCTGGTCTCTGAGCTCCAGTGGAGCTCGTCGCTTCGTCGTCGGTCCCTGAATAAAAATTAATGTCAGGTCATAATAGATGAGTCAAAAGATTGAAATCAAAGGAGCTTCGGGAGTGGCAGTCGATGCCTCGGCGCTTGAAGCACAAGAAGAAAGGTTGATTGGATTCACAAAGGAAACAAGTGACTTTATAAAAAAGATCCAAACTGCACTTTTAAATCCGACAGTGTTATTCGTGATGATTACATTTATTTTCATATTGGCGATTGAAACCCTGTGGGGATCGTACTTCAAGACGCAAGACTCCAAGGAGTTCGCCAAGGGAAATTCAGAACTTGTTCGAGCCATGACCTATTTCTCGTGGATAAGTGGCACTATTATTGCATTTGGTGTTACTATGTATTTGGCTGGTCCATTTTTGTTCGGAGATGTGTTCGGACAAAGAGATAAGGATATAATTGGTTATGTCACAGGTTCGCTAATTTTTGTATATTTCATAAATGCCATCGTGGCTGGTTCTGGTGGTGCACCAACCTACACCATCCTTGGCAATTTTCTCACCATAAAGTAAGATGATACAGGCAAGTATCGCATCATTGGCTATTAATGTTTTCTTACTTGAACTCATTCCTTTTATTTATGTGAAATCATTTGGATGCCCAGACTACCTCGCCAGTGAAGACAAAGAAAACATGATGCGCGGGACAAAGTGGTTCATTCGCCTTCTTGCGTTGGGTTTCTCACTGATAGTCGGATTATTCATCTTCGGTTCCAGCAACATGACACAATTTTATATCTATGCATCACTTGGTATGGCTGTGTTTGTGTTCCTCACCTTTTTTGGAATTCCCGTCGAGAAGTTTCTGTTCTTCAAGACGGACAGCCTAGAGGAAAGGTGCAAAAATTTCAAACCCAAATTTAAATTATCAGATAATTAATAGATGAGTGACAATCAGCCTCGTAAATATCGCAGCATTGCCACAGATTATTTCAATTATTTAACAACCAGACTAAAGAGAACAGATGCTCAGTATGATGCAAAGTTGTATTTCGGAGCATTACCTTTCCTTATGATGAGCATGGTCATGGTGATAGCCCTTCACGACCTTTTCTCTATGTTCCTACTTCGGTCCACCAAGAGCACGTGCAAGTTGATGGCGTGGGGTGGCGTGGGAAAGATTGTATTCATTCGATGGATGCTCTTAATTCCGGCAATCTTTTTCACGGTTCTGTTCACTAGCTTCTTCGCGACACTCGCTATACAAACCTGCGATGACGGTGATAAATTCTGCATCATTGAATTGCTGAATTACAAAATGATATTCGTTGGAATCGTACTAGGTCTGACTGCAATGGCCATCTTTTATGCGTGGAAGCGCAGAAAGGAGGGTTCGGTTGAATATTTAATGATCGCGTCACTGATGGATCCCAACGGTGACGGACGCTCTAAGTTTTTGGACGAATGTAAGAATTCAGAGGAATTCAAGGACATCATGTCTAAGCAGAACACATAACACACTCGTCCTTATTTTCTATTGTGCAAGCCGCCTTGGCGACCGGGTCCACGGTGAATTGCACCGCCCTTGCCTTCGGGCGCGTCCTAAGATAGTACATACCCGTCTTTAGTCCCTGTTTCCACGCATACATGTGCATGGATGAAATTCTACTCGTGTTTGGATCTTCCAAGAATAGATTCAAAGACTGAGACTGACACACGAAGCGCCCACGGTCGGCAGCCTGGTCGATCAGCGTCTTCTGTGACATTTCCCACACCGTCTTGTACTTTGCCTTGAGTTCATCGGGGATGGTTAGGTTTTGCACGGAACCATTATCACGAATGATCGCATTCTTGGTTTCGTTGTTCCAGATACCCAGTGAGATCAACTCCTTAATCAAATGTTTATTGATGACCACAAACTCACCCGCCAATGTTCTTCGGAGATACATGTTGCTGGTATATGGCTCGATGCACTCATTATTCCCAAGAATCTGCGAAGTAGACGCAGTGGGCATCGGTGCCAAAAGCAAACTGTTTCGCATTCCATGTTTCTTGACCTTCTCCTTCAGTTCGTCCCAGTTCTGGTTCAGTGGATACTTGGAAGGTTCCCACATGTCAAACTGAAGAATCCCTTTGGATGCAGGTGACCCTTCGAATGTCTCATAGGCACCATATTTCTTGGCTTCCTCCATACTTTCCGTGACCGATCCATAGTAGATTGCCTCGAAGATCTTGTGGTTCAACTCTCGAGCCTCTTCGGAGTCAAATGCCATATCCATTAGGATATAGGTGTCGGCCAGACCTTGCACCCCGATGCCGATGGGTCGGTGGCGCATGTTGGACTTTCGCGCGGGTTCAGTGGGATAGAAGTTTCGGTCGATGACCTTGTTCAGGTTGCGCGTGACCGTCCGAGACACGTCAATCAGTGACTGATAATTGAACTTCTTGGTCTTTGGGTTAACAAACTTTGGAAGTGCGATGGAAGCAAGATTGCACACTGCAGTTTCATCCTTGTCTGTATATTCCACGATTTCGGTACACAAGTTGGAACACTTAATGGTCCCCAAATTCTTTTGATTACTCTTTTCATTGCACGGATCCTTGAAAAGCATGTAAGGAGTTCCGGTCTCCACCTGGCTACGAAGAATCCTCTGCCAGAGAGTGTGGGCATCCATAGTCTTCACTGCCTTTCCTTCTTGCTCATAGCGTTCATAGGCTTCCTTGAAGGCATCTCCATAAAGTTCCGGAAGATCCTTGGTGTCATCGGGCGAAAACAAAGACCACTTGCCACCATCCTGAACCCTCTCCATAAACAAGTCTGGAATCCACAGAGCTGAAAAAAGATCCCTGCACCTCGCCTCTTCGTCACCTTGGTTAAGTCTCAGATCCAGAAACGCCTCGATGTCCGAGTGCCAAGGTTCAATATAAACTGCGATGGACCCCTTCCTCCGTCCGGCTTGGTTGACATACCGTGCGGTGGCATTGAAGACCCGGAGCATCGGGATGATACCGCTAGAGGTTCCATTGGTTCCCTTGATGTGTGATCCATCCCCACGTACATTGTGGATGTGCATTCCGATTCCACCTGCCCATTTGCTGATCTGGGCACACTCGTGGGCTGTCTTGTAGATTCCATCGATGCTGTCATCCTTCATGGCTACTAAGAAGCACGAACTCATCTGGGGCTTTGGGGTCCCGGCATTGAACAAGGTGGGTGTTGCGTGGGTGAAGTAGCCCTGTGACATCATCTCGTAGGTCTCCTTGGTCCTCTCCCAGTCGTCCCCATGAATACCCAGAGATACGCGCATCCAAAGGTACTGAGGACTCTCCATGAGTTTTCCATCAAGTCGCTGGAGGTAGGATTTTTCCAATGTCTTCAAACCGAAAAAGTTGATTTGCATATCCCTGGCGTGAACAATGGCTTCATTGACCGTGGACCTTCCGATGGTTTCGATGGAGTTCCACAAGTCTTCACTGATGATCTCGGCTTCCCTCAACTTCCACATGGCATCTGAAAAGGTCATGGGGATCTGCTTTCGGATGCTGCTAGCCACCACCCTGGCCGCCAAGTCTTCATATTCAGTTTGAATGGTGGACATTCCTACGGCTGTTTCGGCGACAAGGGCATCAATTTCGGTCGACTGGATCCCGTCATACAAGCTATCGATAACCTTTTGGCTAATGAGTTCTACATCGATAGCTCTCTTCATTTCTGTAGTCATTAAGTTCTTGAGGCGTTGAGTAATCTTATCAAACTTCATGACAACAAATGATCCATCGCGCTTCTGGATCTTCATCTTGCTAATACTAAGGTTGAAATCTTTAAGAGCGATTTCACGGACGCTGGATGGAATAGAGGTACACCTTGGTCACCGGGTCACTTGAACGCACGGCGGTCCCTCCTGGCGCCCTGGCGAGGAGCTGGGTGGGGCGGTTGGTGTAAGTGTTGCACATAAATCCAGTATCCGGGGTCACGTGACTTGCGGCGAACTGCTTGTAGGCTTCGTCGGGCTTGACATAAACAAAGGGATTGTGATCAATCACCAGGGGTTGCATGTTAGGAAAGCAGGCAGGCATCCTTTACTTATCATTAGTAAATAATTTTTCATACATACCAGTTCCAACTCCATAATATTTGTCTGTCCCATGAATCCCCACTGCAGTGTCAATGTCGCCTAGCGTCTCTATTCCAAACTTGAAACAAATATTCATGGTGGGTAATTTGAAATCCTTCTGGCGTCTCATGCACTTGGTGAACGCCACGTCCTCTGGAAGTTTTCGTTCTTCGTCTGTAAATGTTTCGCACGCCTTGATCATGGCGCCCTTTCTACGAAGTGATAGACCACCATTCATGATGAACTCGGATTCACTTAAAGTTCCGCACAATGGTCCAATATAGTCCCATTCGAGCATGTCATCACTTGGTTCCCTGAGAAGTAGGCAGTCCATCTGAAATATCAGGATGTGGTCTTCGCGAAACTTTTTCCAGAAAGACGTATCCATAAGCAAATAATTGTACATGGCGATGTTCATCTGTTCTACATCCAATACTATTGGAATAAACGTTCCTCCTACATGTTCTTTTACAAATTCAATAATCTTCTTGGGTCCCACGACATATAGATTCCACCCTGGAAGTCGATCCAGGGCATTCTTTATGACCAAAGGAAGCCAGTAACCACACCGCGTCTCCACTATAACCATGGCCTTGGAGCCTTGATGGTTGTAGGAAGCTTGAATATCACTGCGTTCCACGTATTGATTCAGGAACTTTCCACAGTTGTATTCCATTCTACTAGTTCATTTCATTTTTTACTTTGTGATTTTACTCGGATTCATCGAAGCTCCCATCATCCTCGTCAACATCATCGTCATCATCGACAAAGGCGTACTCGGTGAGCTTCTGAGAAGGCGTAACTCTCAGTTGCTGGAGGCGAATCGTGACACCAAACTTGGTTCCCACAAACCAGATGCTTGCGATGTGTACGATCGCAGTTGCGTACTGACCCTTCTCAATCTTGTTGAGATCAAAGGGCTGGCGGTCGGTGGTAAAAACCTGAGGAACAAAGGTTCCATCCTGGTTAGCCAATACCTTGGTCTTGAAGATAGGAGAATACTTCTCATCAGCCGGAGGCTTGAAGAGTGCAGTGTAGAGTGCCTCGCGCACCACAGTCTCGTTCATAGCCTTTCCGAGATATGTCTCAGCATTCTCAACGACCTTGGTCACCACCAAGTCATCAAACTTCTTGAGAAAATCAACGAAGGATGGATCGTCAGCAGCCATAGGCAGGTTGTAGCTGACCTTTCCGTTAGCGTCCTCAAAGACACCAAGACCAAAGGGGACCTTCATCTTGGGGAGCTGAATAAAGAGTTTAGAACCACCACGACCATTGAGGTAGATGGTCTTGCCGTTGTTGGCATTCTTGCGAATGTCAGAGAAGGTCACGTCGGAGAGCGAGAGATCGGAGAACTTGATAACAGAAGAAGCCATGTTTGTTTTTCGTACTTACCATTGTTTTCATTTCTTTAAGACGTTTGTTCAGACGAAAATTTTGTGACCAATAAGTAAAAGATGAAGGTTCCCACGTGGATGTTTGTTGTTGTTGCTATTATTGCTGCTATTTTCATCTGGCGTCGTACCCAGGAGGGTCTTCGTCCCGACTTCACTCCTAGGTGCAAGGAACTTCTTGCAATCCCAGTGGCCAGGATCTTTCCGGATGCCTTGGTCCCGGATCGCAAGGAGGACGCTCTTGAGAAGTTCAATGACTTAAAGGATAAGTTGGACGAGCAGGCGCTGATGGGAAATAAGCTGGCCACCGAGTGTCGTCTCATTGTGGACAACTTGATGAAGCAGCTTCGCGAGGACAACATGGAGGGGTTCTCAGATTCCCTGAAAAAACTTCTGTTGTAAAAGTATAATGATGTTCGATATGCTTCTTCGTGATCCCAAGGTGATGGCTTCCATCCAGGCCGCCCTCCTGTTCCTCATCGTGGCGAACCCCGCCACCTACCGTCTGGTCCAGATGATCTTCGGTCGCCTTTTCAAGGTTGCCAACGCCACCACCGGATGTCCGTCATCAGCCGGTCTGCTTCTGCACGCCGTGGTCTTCGGTCTCCTTTCCTATGGTCTCATGATGCTCAAGCGCCCGGCCGTGGTCGTGGTCGCCGAGGAGGCCGAGAAGGCCGGTGAGGGTCTGCTCGATGCCGCCGAGGATGTCGCCGTGGATGTCGTCAAGGCCGAGAAGGCGATCGCCGCCGAGGTCATGGGTCGCGAGGGTATGTACTACAAGTAAATTTTAATAGTAAGTAATTACAAATGATTATGATTACGCGAGTTATGCTTGCTGCCGTCCTGTTCTACGTGGTGTCTAACCCCGCCACCTACAAACTGGTCGAGAGTTTGCTCGGGCGTTTCTTCAAGATCGCCATGAACGGGTCACCGACCCCCGCCGGACTTGTGGTCCACACGGCAGTCTTTGCTGCCCTTTTCTATCTCCTTGCGCCCATGGTGTCCAACCTGGATGCCAAGGAGTATCGTTCGCTTATTGATGCCAAACTTGCCGATGCCAAGGATCGCAACGAGAACTTTGACGATGTTCTGATGACCCCTCTCAGGGTCGCTACTGCCGAAGAAGAGACCGAGGCCGTGAAGAAGGGCGAGTAAGCGTCTTCGGTGTTTTTGGTGTAAATTTAATAACATTTGGCTTCCGTTTGCGTTTGGCTTGAATCTTACCCAACTTAAGTGCTTTCATAGTTGGGTCATTTGTCTGCGCAGTAGGTTGTGTTGTTATTACATTTAGAGCAAATATCAGTGCCGCTGGAACAATAAGTGCACTCATCTTTCTATTATCATCTATTAAAATCTCCCCCTTCTTCTTCTTTCACCCTTCAACTTCCATTTTCTTATCGGTCCCTTATCTTTCTTTTTCACTATCGCCTTTGTATGTCTCTTTCTTAGTGGGGCTTCTATTGGTATTTCTTTGGGTGGGACGTAGCGCCTTGGTCGCTGCCGCGCTGTTCGAACAATTTTAGATAACAACTGGTCTGGCATCGATTTGCCTATACTTTTTCGGCACGCGAGATCCAAAACACACACAATGTCCCCGAAGGATGGCATCCTTACAATGAGTTGCGAATTTTATCGCAGTACCGATGTTTGAATTCTTCTTTGATGTGAACAATTCTACTATATTCTTCTGGGTCCACCAGTGCCTTCAACTGACGTGAAATGTTTGCATTTTCATCAATTTTAAAACAATAGTGTTCGCGCATGGCTTGGCACACTGGCCAGGTGGTCTTGCGCAAAAGTTGAACTTCCTGTTCGAGGTCACAAAGTCGCGGGAGAATGATTTCACGCAAGAGTTTCTGAACGTCCCTTACGTGGAATTCTTCGAAGTCCATTTCTAATCTATTATAACAAATTATTCTTTAACAAACGTTGTGGGCATCATATTCAAGATCGTCGCTACGTCGTCGCGAGTCCCCTCTCCATAAATGAGAGCCATTCCCAAGTCTGTTCTATCGGCATCGGGGTAGATCTCATCAACCATTTCCTTAATGTATTCAAAAAAAGAACACTGGTGGTCAGTAAGTTCCTTATTCTCACCCCAACGCTGATAGTCGAGCCACGTTCTAAATTCATCTGGTTCGACCATGAGATAGTGTCCGAATAGGTATCCGGGGTTGAGTTCTTCTTCCGTTGGACGAGACCAGGTCTGTTGTGGTCTGGTTCGTCCAAGGTGATATTTTGCCCATATTTGGCATACGAGTATTGCCCATAAGCGCTTGAACTCATCATTCATTACTAAGATTGAAGTCTCATGAAATCTTTAACATATTCCACATACCCCATTTTTGAGATCTTTTTCATATGGGACATCACCCACGCCATGGAACTTCCCGAATGTAGATCCAGTAGTTTCATGTGACTAAGAAGAGGTTTGGCGGTATCCGTGTACTGAAACCCCGTCTTGTCGCCGTGTGCAATCAGGGCGTCCCACAAATTGGCCTTGAACATTGCCTGATAGACATCTAACAATAGGGCGCGTGAATATTTGTCTGTGATATGGTCGAAACTCATTTCTGATTGGTTAACTAACCAATTCTTTAAGCGGCATCGACTGGAGCGTCCGGATCGGGATATCCGTGAGACAATTTGAACTTGGCGTAGAGAAGTTCATAAAGATTTCCAGTAGGCACCTCGTCATACTCGATTAAAGTATTCCACGATCCAAGGGACGCCTTTCCATCCTTCCTCGCTTGTTCGTCCAACCAATAGTTGAATCTGCACGAGAGTGTGTACCTGTAGATGGGTTCACCAATGTTTTCCGGTTCAGGATTTTCAAGGGTTGCAGAAACGGTCCCCACCTGCCTTTTTGAGATAGTGGGCGTGTTCAAACCAGTAGAAGCCCATGTGGCCTTCAAAGTCATACCGTAATCCCTAAAATCAAAATTGCGATCCACAGTAACACCCATTTATTATAATGGCATAATTTAAATGGTTTATATTGGCATAATAATTGCCGTGGGGTTTTTAGCATTCTATGGTTATTTCATCTATGTAGTGATTCGCGACACGTGCATATTTAAAAAAGTTGGAACGTTATAATCATTATCTAGGGTTCAAAAACTCCCTAACAAATGAGTATATTAACTTAGTTGCTGAAGGCGAGGCCACCCATGCCGCTCTGGATCCGGAGCACGTTGTAGTTCACGGCGAACATGTGCATGTTGGTGGTGCGATTGGTGTCGGCCTTCTGCACAACCTCGACCTGCGCGTTATCAATGCGCGAGAAGTTGCAGGTACCGGTGGGCTGGTGCTCCTCGGGCTTGAGCGCGAAGGAGTAAGAGTAGATACCCGGGTACGGGTTACCGCTGTGGTGGTAGAAGGGCTGCACCTGGTTGAAGTACTTACCGGTCTGCTCCTTGAACCGGTCCTGACCGTTGAGGATCAGCTTGAAGGTCGACAGAGGACCGACAGAGGTGATGGCACCCACGGCACCATCCTCAATCCACACGTTGGAGTTGACACCGTCCTGGAGAATCATAGGGGCGCCACACACATTAGGGGAGACATAGCAGTTGGCACCGGCGGCAGACACGGGGAGGGTGGAAACCTCAGTAAAACCGACGTTGGAAGTGGTATCCCACATATCCTCATCGGTGGCGGTGGTCCCGGTCCCGGAGAAGCACCAGACAAGCTCCTTGACGGGGTGGTTGTAGGACAGGCGCACCTGCTTGGTCCCGGCGGCGGTCACGGTGTCCACACCAGTGTGCTGCACCTGCTCGATCAGGTACTCGTGACCCTTCTGGGCGAACCGGCGGCGCTCCTCGGTATCCAGGTACACGTAGTTACCCCACACCTTAAGGCCGGAGGTGGTCAGGTAGGTCGTGAACAAACTGCTCAGCGTAATGTCCAGTCGCACTTCATGGTACTGGAGCGCGATGAGAGGGAGGTAAAGCCCTGGGTTGCGGTTGAAGAAGAAGATCAGGGGCAGGTACACCTTGCCGCTGCCAAGAGACGCCGAGGTCATCTTACCGTACTGCACGCGCTTCGCCTCATCGAGGTAAAGCTCTGAGTACAGGCGCCACCATTTCTGGTAGTGCTTGTCGATGCGCTGACCACCGATGGTCAGCTCGATATCGGCAATGGCACGCTCGGCAAGCCACTCGGCAGACGCTGTTCCAGGCGCTGAGAGATAATCGCTAACATTCGAGACCATCTCCATGTACATCTCACCGATGAGATCACCGTTGCGGGCAACCGTCACGGACAGACGGGCGTTGTTACCCGCCGAACCGTTCACGACCTGCTCGATCGTCTCCATCGCGAAGTTAGTGTGGCGCTTGTACACCGCCTGGAAGAAAGTCACCTTAGGGCTTCCAGTCAAGTATACATCCTGCGCTCCATATGCGACCAATTGCATAAGTCCTCCCGCCATAGTTTGCTTTAGTAATAATAGGCAAGAAAATTTTTTCAACCGCCTGATGCACGCGCCCTTTTAAGAAAGAAAAAATATGGGTAATCAAAAATGACCGACAGCGAGCGCGAGGAATCCGATATGTCCGAGACCGAGGTGTCCGAGACCGAGATGCCAGACTTCTCCCAGTTTCTCGAGGATGAAGATGAGACCGAGGATGTTGACCTGGGGGCTATCCTGGTGAATGCCCTGGAGACCGTCGACGGCGACACCGTGTGTAGCACTCTGGTGGGGATCCGTCAGCAACTTGAAATTCACAACAAGATCATGGTGAAAATTCTCAAGTCCCTTGGGGATTTAAAAAAATGAGTCCTTAGTTATATAGTTAAGATGACAGATACAAGGGAGACCGTTCTTCGAATGGTCAACCACGTTCAGGACAAAAAGATCGAAGATCTTGCGGCTCACATCACAGACATCAAACAAGGTCTAGATGACCTTAGAGGTGGTGATCTGAGAAGTCTTACAAAGTACATTTTTAGTATCGAAGTCAATGACAATGGATTTCTGGATGACGTCGGTAACGACTTTCATAAAAAGGTTCTTGGTACCTACACTCAGCACATGATTGGTATGAGTGCCGTAGAGTCGCGGTTTCATACAGATGCCAAGGACATGGCCGATGAAGCAAGCATGGACATCCGAATCATCAGGAACACGATCGACAAGGTCTACAAGTACGTATGTCAGCTGCATGCACTCCAGGAAACACTGATGCAACCTATGCTTGCCGACGGAGAGACGAGCAGGACCATAGAGAATTCAGAGGATCTAAATCCTTATCAGGTTATCATCTTGAATCTTCTGGATGAACTGGAACGCCAAAAACTTCGCAAGTCCAAGGACATGATCTGCGAAGAGGTGATCACGGAAAAGGGGTATCGCACCATGGCTTGGAAACCGATCTGCACGATCAAGGAAAAGATCCATCATCTAAGTGAAAAGAATTCTTCGCCTGAGCGCTGGAAACTCATCACCAAGAAAGCCACGATGCCCAAGGATGTTGCGATTCACCTGGAGGAATGCAATGATGTACAGTTGCCTGAGTTGAAGAAGAACCGCCACGCCTGGTCATTTCGAAATGGAGTGTTCGTTGGGGATCTTGAAGGGAACAAGTTTTACTATTACGGCACTAACGAGTTTTCTAAACTTGACAGACATATGGTGACATCGAAGTACTTTGATCAAGACTTTGATGACCATACGAACGCCGATAGTTGGAAAGAGATCCCAACACCTTTTTTGGATTCGATTATGGACTATCAGGGGTGGAACGAGGACGTGAAGCGATGGATGTACATTATGCTTGGTCGCCTGACCTTTACTCTGAACGAAGCAGATAGCTGGCAGGTCATTCCGTTTTGCAAGGGTATCGCCCAAAGTGGCAAGTCTACGTTGTTAAACTACGTCACCAAGTTGTTCTATGAAGCTTCTGACATCTCTGTGATGGCCAACAACATTGAAGAGAAGTTTGGACTTTCTTCCATATACCAGGCTAACCTATTCATAGGTCCAGAGATCAAACATGATTTCCGGATCGATCAGGCTGAGTTCCAGAGTTTGGTTTCGGGAGAAGAGATTCAGATTGCCAGAAAGAACAAGAATGCCGTGACCATTCAATGGGATGTCCCTGGAATTTTGGCAGGTAACGAAACTCCTGGGTTTTCAGACAACAGTGGCTCCATCCTTCGTCGTCTGCTGCTCTTCAAGTTCGGTCGTCAGGTGTCTGATGGAGATGCCAGGCTCGGCGAGAAGTTGGCCGGTGAGATTGGATCGATCTTGCAGAAGTGCATCTGGGCTTACACCGAGGCAGTTCGCGAATATGGTGACAAACTCATTTGGAAAGTGGTGCCCAAACAGTTTCTGGTCTGGCGCGAGGAGATCGAGGGTCAGTTGCACTCATTGGTCGGCTTCATGAAGACCACTCAGTTGAAGTACGGAGAGGATAAGCAGATGCCCCTTCACTGGTTCAGGCACAAGTATCGTGAGTACTGTTCAAGTATGGGTACGCGACCGCGTCAGTGGAAGACGGAACTCTACGAGGGTCCATTCAGTCAATGGAAACTCAGGATTGGCATCGGTACCATGGAATGGATGGGAGCGGTCAAGAAAGATCAGGAGATCGTTTATGGTGTCACAATGACCCAAGATGATGATTAAGAAAAAACATTGACCTTTAGTAAGAACGGCTTATGTCATCTAACCGTTACGTTAACGTTACTCCGCGGACTCCGGGATCCAATCTCGGTCTGCCGAGTAATCGCATCTTGCTCACCAATCCAGAGACGGGCAACATTGTCCAGAGGATTGTGGCACCCCGCGACGAGAAGTGGGTCTTCAACACGAAGACCAAGCGCTTCAACCTTATTCCCAAGAACAAGAATGCGCCAAAGAAACCCGTAAGAAGGAACGTGCGCATCGAGGACATCGGGTTAATGAACATCAATTTGAGTGCGGTGAACAGAGTTTTCCCTGAGCCCAAGAATACAGACGTCAAGTTCTCACCGCTGCGCCCATCGCTGTTCGGACTCAAAGTAAGCTTTCAGAAGGAACTGAGTTTGCGACAATTTTCAGATCTTGCCTATGAATTTGCAAAGAAACCGTTTCCCAAGGGAGTGACTCGCGTCGTGATTCGAGGTGACCGCTTCCGCCCCTTGGTGGACATCAAGACCAAGGAACAACAGAACCGCCTCAATAAGAATCTTTTCAAGATCGTTCGGCGCATCGATGTCAACCTTGGAGACTATAACATTCAGATCTTCCGCACGGGCATGCTCATGAATGGTGGCTATGAAAAGAATCCGATCGAAGTTCCTCTGAATAATTTGGACGGAAGGAAGATTTTCGGCAAGGCACTGGACACTATGGAGGACTTTATGAAAAAGTTTGTACCCACCGAGAAGCGCGTACTTGAAGATTTCACAATCACCAATTTCAATGCCGATTTTTTCGTCAACCAGATCATCGTGGATCCTTTCGTTGCCACCGCCAATGGAAATGAGATCTATAAGTCACTCAAAAAGATAGTCAAGAACTCAAAAAATATTCCCAACAGTGTGACTCAGTTCATTCCCGATTTCGAATACGAGTACGGGAACAAGAACAATAACTTCATGAAGGAATTGAAAGAAATGGGAGGAAAAGTTCCCAAATTTCCTGATAACATCTACTTGAAGTTCCCTGAGCAAAAGGGCAAGGACAAGAAGCGTGGTGGTTCCTATGTGGCATGGAAGAAGGGCTACATCCGCCTTCAGGGTGCCGACAGTCTCACCAAGCTCCTGCTCATGATTCGCACCATTCAGAACTGGTATGCCATCATGAAGAAGGATAATCCTAATGTCCTGGTCACCACCAACATTGCCGGCGCCAAGGTCAAGAAAGCCAAAAAGATCGTGGCTGCCAAGGAGAACATCGAGAAGGTGGGACGCGTCCGACTCAACGTATACAAGGGCAAAGACGGAACCAACAAACTCAAGTTGAATGACATTCGTTGCGAAGATACCACCAAGAAGGGCTACACCACAAAACAACTTAGAGTGATCGCAGCGAGACGTGGCATTCCCGGCGCAGACAAGTTGAAGCGCGAAGTTCTGTGCGAGAAACTTTTGGCCATGGCCAAGGCAAACAAGAATCGCGCACAGGCTCGTGAGCAGGCAAAGGCACGTCGACTCATTCGTCCGGCGGTTCGTCGGATTGCCGAAAAGAAGCGGTCCGAGCAGGCGGCACTGGAAGCCGAGTTTGAAGCCGAGGTGGCTGCCGAATTCAACGACAACATCAGTTCAGTTGAATCAAATCTCGGACTGCGTCAGACACCTTCGCCCATGCCGACCCCGACCCCAACGCCCAGACCGAGGACGCCAACGTCCAACTCGTCTCCGATTGAACCCCAGATGATGAACGAAAATTGGTTCGAGAGGATGGAATCAAATATGGAATGTGTGGAACAACTAAAGACTAGAGGATATGATGTTCGTCCTCCACAAACCGCGCAACAAAAGGGTGAGGCTTTGTTAAACAATATGATTGGAAGTCCAAACTTGAACCGTGAAACTTACCAAAAATATAAGAACACACACAAGAACAAGGAGTGGTACATGTGGAATGTGAGCAAGGCACGAACCAACTACATGAACTCGCGCAGGGAGTTTGGCATCAACGCCGAACCCACCAAGAGAGCCTATGCCCAGTTCCGCGCCCTCAAGAATCTCGAAAATGAATATCTCGGTAGATAGTAAATGGACCCTCAGGCGGTTTACAACGGATTCGCTTCGATGTTCCGAAACATGCTAATTTCTATGACAGCCTCGATTGCACTTATCGGGTTCTCAGAGAAGTTTGAACTCATGGCACCGGTGGTGCGAATGATTGGGTTCACGGGAATGATGATCGCGGCGTTCATAGGGTTCAAGACCTACCGCGATTTCTTGGACTATATTGATTCTATCGAGAGTGAAGTTCCTATGGCAAAGCGGTGGCGCTCGTGGGCTTACACCTCGTTGTTCTACTCGGTGCTCATCTTCACCCTCGCTGCAATTTATCTTTTCAGGAAAGTAATAATTTTTTAACTTCAGGACCTTCGGCACCAGGTTTATTTGGAAAATTGATCACATACCCCTCGATGGCTTTGACACGTTCCATGTAGTGCATGGTTTGAATGACGTGTTCAGGTTTGATGGACGGGCATGCCTTCAATTCAATCACCCACTTGCCGTCAATGATGATGTCGGCACGAATGACACCCACGATGTTCTTTTTGTAGTAGACCGGAATGTTGACTTCGTGACTGTATGGCATCTGTTTTTCATCCAGTTCCACCATGAATGCTCGTTGATAGACATTTTCCAGATGACAAGGTCCAAGTTCATTAAAAATATTCTTGGCAATGTTTTTCAAAAACTTTTCCATTAAAGAAAAAGCGCACCTTATCATTAAATGCGTGTTACATTGAGACCGCCCGTTGCTTTCAGACCCAAACGAATTCCACCAAGATCAGATTTATTTAGTGCGACCACATCAGCCGTTACTGCAGGTGTGACTATCTACTGCACTCTCAATTGGTGGCACTACAGGAAAATTCGCAAGGAACTTGAAAAGCGATTAGATGATGACATTAAAGAAAAGAATCGTAATAAGTAATAGTATGAGCTATGCACTCGGTGGTATATTATTGGGTCCATTTTATAAAGGACGCAGTTCAATTCAGGCAAAAAGTACGGTCAACGATGCCATAAGATACACGTGGGTGGTTGGAAAGATACCAAATATTAATCACGTCATCAGCACGATTCCTGAAGGTGTAAGGTATTCCATTCAAGATCACCGTCCAACTGTCATTCCTTATGACGGCGTCCACGTTACATTGAACTATCTGATCGAAGTCCAGATCCACACTCCCGAGAGTTTGGCCGTGAGACAAAATGAGATTCATCATAGGATATATAGAATGAAACGATACAACGATCACATCTCTATGAAATATGACGCGGTGATGGAGAATAGACAGTGGAAGATTCTAGAAGAATGTTACAAACTTCCAGCGCCTATGAGTTTGGCTCTCCCCATTGAGGGAAATGTAAATACTATGTGGGAAGATCTGCTAGATTCCATTGCCATCAAGTATAACCTTGAACTTCAAGAAGTTTAACCAGGACCCGGATTTCTTCCTCGAGGTCATCACTTATACGTTTACCGTCCTTTTCCACGCGAAACGTATCGAGTGCAAACCCATTTTGTGTGGTGATACTTGCCGAAATCACATTGACCCCCAGTGACACAAATATCATACTTAGGTCGCTCATGAGATTTGGGTAGTCGCGAAGTTTCACCCATACCCTAGTCTCCTTATCCCTGTAATGACTGAAGTAAACATCAGATCCTTCATTCATGTCCACCGAACATGAATCAAAATCAAATTCATCTTCGACCATGGTTTGAACCCTTGAACACAACGACGTACTGATAGGTTTACCCGAGTAGGTGAGCATCGTGTACTCTAGATCCTTTTCATTATCCATGTTCCTCCACGCGTTAATCTGAAGACCCCTTAGTTTGTGACCGAATCCAACTTCCTTTGTAAAGGGTTTATTGCATCCAGGGATGATGAGTCGTGTCTTGTTTCCGTCACTGATGATTCTATAGGGTTGACCGCACTGCACAAGCATCTTTCTTAAAGAATTAATAATATCTTTAATTAGTAGATGAAACAACCAATACACAGGATACAGAAATTGGGAACATTTGGTGCAAAATTAAACTTGAAATTACTCAGATCGAGGAAGACTCCAGAAGACAACAGACGCATAGCCAGATGGGTGACCGGCGAGTTGGTGGATCTGGGACCGACCTTTGTTAAGTTGGGGCAATTGATTAGCACGCGAAATGACATTTTGTCCGCCGAGGTCATTGAAGAATTTTCCAGTCTACAGAACGAAGTCCCTCCTTTCCAAGATGTTTTGAGTGTGGTGGGCGAAGATTACGTGCGCGACACATTTGGGTATTTTGACACCCGACCGATGGCGTCGGCTTCGTTGGGGCAGTGTCACCGAGCCATTGCCAAAGATGGAACCGAGGTGGTCGTTAAGGTGCAGCGACCGGGGATAGAGCAAGGAATCATTGATGACATTGACATAATCAAACAGATCTCAAAGATAGGTTATTTTTTCACCCGTGACTCGAACTATATGGAGTTCATGGACATATTGGACGAGTGGAAGCCCCTGATCCTTGAAGAGATTGACTATGAAAAGGAGGCACAGAGCATGATTGAGTTCAAGGAACTTTTCAAGAACAGCGACTGGGTCAAGGTTCCAGATGTGTTCCCCGAAATATCCTCGAAGCGGGTCTTGGTGATGGCCTACGAGCCTGGTGTAAAAATTGTAAATATTGAGGAGCTGAACAAGTTGAATGCCGACCTCGACCAGATTGCGTTCTTCGTGGTTCGCAGTCAGTTCATGCAGGTTCTGGAAAATGGGTTGTTCCACGCGGACCCTCATCCCGGCAACCTGGCACTGAACCCACAGGGTCAAATTGTATATTACGACTTCGGTCTAATGATGAAGATTGACCCCATGTATAAAAAGAATTTGTATCTACTCCTCGAAGCTGTATATAAAAAGGATCTCGACAAGATCTACACGATGATGATTGAATTGAACATTATCATTCCCACGGGCGATCGTGCGTCGGTGAAGTCATTCATCAAGTTGTTCCTGAATTACGTAGAGTCGGTAGATTTAGATAAATTAGATGTAGAAGAATTGAAGGCCATGGAGGAGGACAGACCGTTCCGTCTTTCGACCATGTGGGTTCTCTTAATCAAGTCCATCTATTCGGTGGAGGGCATTGCCAAAACTCTCTCTGAAGACATTGCCCTTTCGGATGTGCTTGAACCCTATGCCGAGCAGGTACTCGAGGAGAGTGGACTTCTCAATGTGGCATTTTCGGACATTCAACAAACCGCCATGAAAATACCAAGTTCCATACAATCTATCAAAAGCACCGTGGATGCACTGGAGGCGAGCAACATGCGCGTTAGACGGAGCATCACCGACAACGAAAAACTGCTGACGA
>Ga0181596_10001446_pt1 | contig 24243 bp, 19 predicted proteins | sample 041ome_6_FD_148655 | JGI IMG/M metagenome (GOLD analysis project Ga0181596, IMG submission 148655) | Coastal salt marsh microbial communities from the Groves Creek Marsh, Skidaway Island, Georgia - 041402US metaG (spades assembly) | ecosystem: Environmental > Aquatic > Marine > Intertidal zone... | reverse complement strand
CCGCGCAGTTGTGCGGAGCTTATCTTTCAACTGGCAGGATAACCAGATTTTGGGGGTTTGGTGTCACCTTGAGAACGCGTATTCTGGGCGCCTTACAGAGTGTTGCGGATAACCGATGGAGCCTTTGCTCACAGCCCTGATTGTCGTCTCTCTCATCCTTGCGCTGATATTCAGCCGGGTCACCCCTGCGCTGATATTCACTTCAGCCATGGCGGCCTGCGTTGCGGTGGGCAGCATCGATTTGCAGACGGCGCTAGATAAGGCCACCAATGAAGGATTGATCACCCTGATTCTCCTGATTTTAGTTTCGATCGGCCTCGAGCGCCTGCCTTGGTTGATCGATCTGGCACAGCGCACCGTCAATCGCTCCCTGCCCAGAACTTTGCTCAATTTGTCGGGTTTGACCATGCTGTTCTCGGCCTTCGTAAACAATACGGCGGTGGTGGCGATGCTGTCTGGAGCGTTGCGTAAAAACCCCTATCACCCACCGAGCCAGATCCTTCTGCCCATCTCCTATGCCGCCATTTTGGGTGGAACGCTCACGCTTATCGGCACCTCCACCAATCTCATTGTCAGCAGCTTTCTCGAGGACATTACGGGCGAGGGCATTGCATTTTTTGCTTTTTTACCCGTCGCCCTGCCCGCGGCCCTTGCGGGTTTGATTGCTCTGTTGGTGATGCATCGTGTGCTGCCGGCGGTCGATCAGGCCGAGGCGCGGATCAACGAATTTCTGATTGAGATGAGGGTGGATGATGATTCCCAATTAATTGGTAAAACCATCAGCGAAAACGGACTGCGTGATTTGGGGGATTTGTTTCTGGTGGAGCTGGTGCGCGGAGGCCGCTTGCTGACCCCGGTAACCCCCAGCGAGCGGTTGGCGGCAGGGGACCGGCTGATCTTCTCGGGTGATGTGGCAAAGATAGGGATGCTCGATAAATTCCATGGTCTCAGATCCTATGCCCTCGACGAAGGCATGTTGGGTAGCAATCTGACCCAGGTGGTGTTGTTACCGGGCGCAGCGGTGGTGGGGAAAACCATCAAGCAAAGCGATTTTCGATCCCGCTTTGACGCCGCGGTGGTAGGCCTTAGACGCGACGGTGAGCAACTCTCGGGACGGCTGGGTGATATTGCGCTGCGGGCGGGCGACTCCTTGATGCTGGCCGTGGGCAGCGATTTTTCAAAGCGCGGCAACCTCAGTCGCAACTTTCTGGTTATTGACGGCGACATTCCCAACCATCGTTTGCCGCTTAAAAAGAGCTTGGTGGTGGGTGCGGGTCTGATGGTCGCCATTGCGGGCTCAATCCTTGGCTGGTTTACCCTGGCGACCGGCTTGATGTTTTTGCTGCTCCTGATGCTTGCCCTGGATTTATTCAGTGCGGCGGAGCTACGCCGGCGTTTTCCCTTTGAAATTTGGCTGATTGTCGCCTCGGCCCTTGCCATCGCCCAGGCCGTGATGGATTCAGGATTAATGACGACCATGGTGGCCAGCTTATCCCCGGTGATTGCGGCTGTATCGCCTTTTGTGCTGCTGCTCATGATCTACGCGCTCACTCTCGCCTTGACCGAGTTAATGACCAATAACGCGGCAGCGGCGCTGATGTTCCCGCTCAGCTATGCGCTCGCGACTAGCGCTGGTTTGGCGCCCATGGCCTTTGTGATGGCGGTGGCGCTGGGAGGCAGTGCCTCATTCCTCACCCCCTTTGGCTACACCACCAATCTGATGGTTCAGAACCTTGGGGGCTACAACCGTGGCGATTACCTGCGCTTTGGCTGGCTGGTGTCGTTGGCATTCTCGTCGGTCGTATTATTCCTGCTGCCGCGGGTTTTTCCACTGCAGTAATTGCCTGCAAACGCCAGAGCAGGACACGGTTGAAGCCTGCGCCAAATCACCCATAATCGGTTGATGGTAATACGATCATGCTAAAAAATGCGGAGCTGCTCAGCACCGAGGACCGCCAGCGCTTCCTGGAGCGCAGTGATTGGCAGGCGGCGTGGCTGGTAGTATCAAACTGGGCGGCCATTCTCGGGCTGCTCGCTATTGCCGGTTTTTTCCCGGGCATACTCACGATACTGCTGGTCTGGCTGCTGTTGCCCGGGCGCCAGTTGGGGCTGTCGGTGCTGATGCACGAGGCGGGTCACGGTACGCTATTTGCGAATCGACCCCTCAATCGATGGGTGGGGCAATGGCTGTGTGCACTGCCCACGCTCAACGATCTTCCGACTTACGCCACCGCGCACCTTAATCACCACCGATTGGCGGGAACACCTGACGATCCCGACCTGCCCAATTACTGCGCCTATCCCGTTGGCGACCGTAGCTTCAAACGCAAGGTGATCCGAGATCTTACGGGTCAGACGGGCGCTAAGTTGGTGGCGGGGGCCGTTAAAGGCGGGTTATCCCATTTCTCGCGTCAGGGCACAGTTTCCGACGCTCTCTTGCTGATCAAACAAGTGGCAGTGCAGGCCGCGCTGGCGCTGGTGTTACTCGCCTTGGGGATTGGCTGGACCTGGTGGCTGTGGTTTTTCACCTTTATGACGTCTTATATGTTGGTGATTCGGTTGCGCCAAATCGCGGAGCACGCCGCAGTGCCAGACGCTAACGACCCGGATCCCCGGATGAATACCCGGACCGTTACGGCGCCCTTTTGGCAGCGATGGTTATTGTCGCCCCACGGGGTGAATTACCATCTCGAGCACCATCTCCTCCCGGGCGTGCCCTGCTATCACCTGCCAGCATTTCGCGCGCGCTTGATCGAAAAGGGCTGGCTGGATCAGGTGCCAATGTTCAATGGCTATCCTGAGGTTTTTGCCCACGCGGTGCACCGCGGATGAGCCTGCCACCCGATCAGTGGGTTGAAGCCCACTTGGGGCCGATTGCCGAGGCGCTGTCCTCGGTAGTGTTTTACGCCGTCTCCGTGGCGGGCACCGAGGTGCCGCTGATCGTGGTCTGGACCTCGGTGGCGGCGCTCTTCTTCACGCTGTATCTCCGTTTTATTAACGTCCGCGCACTGTGGCTGGCTATTCGCCATGCCCGGGGAGATTTCTCGGACCCTAACGCCCCCGGTGAAATCAGCCACTTCAAGGCCGTAGCTACCGCGGTGTCGGGCACCGTTGGGGTAGGCAATATTGGTGGTGTGGCGGTGGCGATTTCGCTGGGAGGGCCGGGTGCCGCATTCTGGTTGTTCATCGCCGGGCTGTTGTCCATGTCAACGAAGTTGGTGGAGTGCACGCTGGGGGTGAAATATCGTCGCCACAACGCCGATGGATCGGTCTCGGGCGGTCCTATGTTTTATATGGAGAGCTATTGGCGAGAACGCGGCTGGCCGCGCCTCGGCAAGGGCTTTGGCAGTTTTTATGCGCTCGCGCTGGTCATTGGTTGTTTGGGTATTGGCAACATGTTCCAGTCCAATCAGGCCTTTGCGCAGGTGCTGGTGATCACCGGCGGTCAGGAATCATGGCTGGCCGATCGAGGCTGGGTGTTTGGTATTGTCCTTGCCGGTGTGATCGCCGCGGTCATCATCGGCGGTATTCGCTCCATTGCTCAGGTCGCCGCTGTACTGGTCCCCGTAATGGGATTGCTCTATCTCGTTGCGAGTGTGGTGGTCATCGGGTTGAGCGCCGAGCACCTCCCCGCGGCGCTTCAGTTGGTGCTCTCGGAGGCTTTCACCGGGCAAGCCGCCTCGGGCGGGCTTTTGGGCGCCATGGTGATCGGTTTTCAGCGCGCACTTTTTTCTAACGAGGCCGGTATCGGCTCGGCGTCGATTGCCCATGCGGCGGTGAAAACCGAGGCGCCGGCGTCCGAGGGGATTACGGCATTACTGGAGCCCTTTATCGACACCGTGGTGATCTGCTCGCTGAGTTCACTGGTGATTTTAACGACCGCCATTCCTCAGGGCCTGATGGGGTCGGGCCTGGCAGGTATTGAACTCACTTCAGCCGCTTTCGCCTGGCACTTTGACTGGGCACCCTACGTGATCGCGGTGGCGGCTCTGCTATTCGCTTTTTCGAGCGCGCTGGCGTGGTCTTATTACGGGCTCAAGGGTTGGACCTACCTGGTTGGCGAGGGGCGCCTTCGCGGGCTGATCTTTCAAATGATTTTCTGCGCGTTCATTGCCCTGGGCTGCATGCTCGAATTACGCGCGGTGCTGGATTTCTCGGACGCGATGACCTTTATGATCGCACTGCCTAATATTCTTGCGCTGTATCTGTTCGCGCCGTTGGTAAAGAGGGAATTGTCCCAGTATCTCGAGCAGATACAGGCTCGCGATAGCGTGCGTTAGTAAGGTTTATCGCCCTCACTGACCACCCGGTGCAGACGTCGTGTGGCAGGAAAAAAATCATTCACCGGTTTGTGTTGGGTGCTGCGGTTGTCCCAGATCACCATGCTGTTGGGCTGCCAATTAAAGCGGCAGGTGAATTCGGGCAGGGTGGCGTGACGCCACAAAAATTGGAGCACCTCGGCCGACTCGAGAGGTGGCAAGCCCTCTATATGGGTGGTGAACAACGCGTTAACAAAGAGCACCTTTTTCCCCGTCTCGGGGTGTGTTTGTATCACCGGATGCCGCACTGGGGGGTTAGCCGCAACGGCGTCGGCCAGGCGCTCCCGTCCGCCGGGTTCACTCAGACTTTCCTTGAATCCGTGACTGAAATCGTGGACGGCAATCAGACCCTCGAGATAGCGCTGCATTCCGGACGACAGCCCATGATAGGCGGCGGTCATGCTCGCAAACAGCGTGTCGCCGCCGACCTCGGGAATGGTCATGCCGCGCAATACCGTGACCGAGGGCGGGTGCTGGCGAAAGGTCATGTCGGAATGCCAGATTTCGATCTTGGAGGGGTTTTCGGCGGTGCTCTCCAGAATCATCACCTCGGGTAGCCCTTCAACCGTGTTGTAGGCGGGGTGTGTCTGTAGCGGTCCGAATATCGCCGCCAGCTGCTTTTGGGCAACCGGCTCAATCACTTGGTCGCGGAAGAACAGCACCTCATGCTCGTTGAGAAGCGCCCGCAGGGCATTCGCTAGTGCGCCATCGATGCCGTCATTTAAATTAATTGCCTGCAGTTCGGCGCCCAATGCCCCGGCGACTCGTCTTACCTGCATTTTCGGTGCTCCTATCAATCGCTATCTAATCTTGCCGCCGCGAGATTGTGCTCGCCAGTGATGTGGCGATGCAATAGTCCGCTTGGCAGACTCATCGCAAGGGTGAATGGACTGTCGTTTATCGCAACGGTCTCTTTATGCTACGAGACGGTAATTGAATTGTTAAATAATAAGGAGCTTCATGATGAGAAAATGGATTTTCGCTACCGGCCTGATAGGGGCCCTCGTTTTACAAGGCACTGCGACCACCGCGGCTGCGGCAACGGATAACGCTTCACCCCGTCAGGGCACCGGTATTGCCGCCCTGCAGTGGTCACAATCACCTTTCCCTGATGCGCGTTCAACCGCGGTCTCCTTTCTCGAGGCAACCCAGGTGCGCGGTCGGTTATTGCCACTCGTATTGGGCATCGCAACTTTCGACCTGACGCTGGCCACGTTTTATTGGGGTGTTTACGTGCCGTATTACGCGGATAAGGAGCCTTCCTTTGATGAGTCGCCCTGATAAGCAAGCGGTGCATCCCGTGCGGGCGCTCCAGAAAAAACTCGATGATGAGGCCCAGCGTCAGGCAAGGGAGCGTTATTTTGCCTGGCGGATTGTGCCGTTGCTGGCGATCTGGGCTGCTGTTATGGCGGCTATCACCCTGGCGGCCCCCGATGTCATCGATAGGGGAGTGGCATTGACGCTCTACTTTGCGGGCGCGGTGGTCTGTGTGGTGGGGTTGTCTCGCCGGGCTCGGGTGCGGGGCGAGGCGCGTTAATGCCAACGCGCTCCGGTAACGCTGTCACTCTCGATCTCGTGAGAGAGCAGGTCACGTGTCTCGCCCGTAGGGTTGTTACGAGTCTGCTGCTGACAAGCGTCCTTGGCGCCACAGTGGCGGCGACGCAACCAGTGCGCGCACCTTTACAAGCGATTACGCAAGGCGATACGTTCGATTGTGGCGTGGCGGCGCTGGCCACGGTGTTGACGCTACAACAGGGGCGCGAGGTGATGCCGCCGGCGCTGATCAACGTGCTACCGATGACAGAGGTGCAGCGTGCTGTGGTGAAGGAGCGTGGTTACAGCCTGTATGAGCTGGCCCGCATGGCGCGTGCCGTTGGGGCCGATGCATCTGTGCACCGGCTGAATGCGCAATCCCTCGAACAGTTGCCGCTACCCAGCCTGGTTTATCTTTCCCTGCCGACGGGTCCCCACTTCAGCGTGGTGACCGAGGTGGTGGGGGACAAAGTGGCGCTGGCCGATCCCTCCCGAGGTTTTATGATCTGGCCCAAGGCGCAATTTCTTGCGGCGTGGGCGCGCTCGGGAGGCGGATATACCTTAACTGTTACAGCAGATCCTGACGGGTCAGCGTAATACCCGTCTTTGCCAGAGCCTCCGCGCCCCCGGTATGGGTGACCACCGCCGTGCTGGCGAATTCAGGGCGAAGGTAGGTCTCAGTCACGCGCCTTAGGTCAGCGAGGGTGGTGTTTACAATACCTGCACGAAACTGCCGGCGATGTTCATCAGTGCGCGCAAAGAGACATTCGTGAAAGTGCCGCTTGGCCTCGCCCGCGGGGGATCCGGGCTTGTCCAGACTGGAAATCACGCTGAGGATTGCTTCTTCAAGGGCGAGGCCGTCATGGGACTGCTCCAGAAGCCACTGCACCGAGGCGTCGAAGTCTGTCAGAGTCTCGACCAGACGAGGATCCCGGTAAGAGAAGAACTTGAAGGCAGCCATATTGGCGTCGTGACTCGCGCCACCGCCATAGGCCCCGCCTTGCTCGCGAATGCTGCGGTGTAAGTAGCCATTGCGAAGGAAAGCTCCCAGCACAGATAGTACCGGTGCGTCAGGGTGCCCCGAGGGCACCGTGGGGTAAGCGCGGGCGCAAAAATTGACCTGGGTATTGGTGACCCACATCTCTTGCCGTCCCTCGCGGACCGGCGCCCCCTGCCAGAGCTCGACTGAAGTACCGCCAAGTGGAGTCACGGCTCCGAGCGCGGCGTTGGCGGCCGCGCTCAGATTGGGTTCATCGGCAATGGTGCAGAGAAAGGGCGCACCTGAACTTGCCAGCTTCTGTTGCAGTGCCGACAGCGACGCGGCGAGGGTTTCCAACTCGCCATCATCGGCCAGCGCGTCGTCCAGCGCGCGCAGGCGACGAATCCCCTCGAGCCCGCCTTGCTCGTGACCCAGCCGAGCCAGAGGGCTCATGCCCGCGCAGGCAGCGCTCATGGCAAGTGCGTGTCCGCTACCAGTAATGCCCTGATCCCGCCGGGCGCGAATCTGGCTGACCAGGTCGCGAATCCGCGGGAGTTCGTCAAAGCGCGCGCCAAGCAAAGTGTCGGACATCAGGCCCAGTTGACCGTCCATGCGGTCAGCCAATGCCTTGGAGGACAGGACAAAGAAACTGTCACAGGACTGCTCGTCGTCGCGGTGGGCGCGGCTACTCACCGAAGCACCCAGCGCACCCACGGTCGCGGAATGTCGATCCTGCGCTTGCAAATAGTCGAGTTCGCCCACGCCCACTTCGGCCATCAATGCCGTCACCAGCGGCAAATGTTCCAGCTCTGCGCTGGTCATGGCGGGCAGTCGGCTGGCCCACTGTTGGTAGACCAAACCATTGGTGCCGGCGGTATAGCGATAGTGAGTATGGTCAGTGGTGTGCACCTCGGGTGTGGGGCTGGGGATCTCTGCGGGAATGTCCGAGAGTTCAACCCGCGGTAACACATTGGGATCATCTTTTTGTGTTTGGCGCTCACGAAGTCGGCTCGCCAGGTCCAGAATTTCTGCCGTATGGCTGCCGCTCAAGCCGTCTTTGAGGGTTGCGAGCCGAGCTGCCTCCGCCTTTTCGCGCTGCTCGGCCAGTCCACTGTCGGGTGCCACTACGAGGCTGACTCGATGCGGGTTTTCCAACAGCAGGCGGCGAATCAAGCCCGGTATGTAGTCGGATTCCTTCACGCGTTCGCGAAGGCTGGCAATGACCGGCTCCAGATCCAGCGCCGCGACCGCATCACCGTAGTGAGTAGCGGCCCCAAGGGCGCGCAGCATCAGGTTTAGTCCGTAGGGCATGCCATCGCCGCTGACTTCGCGCTGGTGCAGCTCAATCTGGCGCAGGATGGCCTCGATCTTGTCCGGGTCAATGCCGGTGTTGGCAACGCCTTCAATACACGCCAGCACCTCTTGCTCAAAGGTGGCTGCGTGCGCGGTCTCGCTACCCTCGATGCCGCAACAGAACACCATCTCGCGCATGGACTCTTCCAGCCCGCAAAGCGGTGAGGGCGAGGAACCCAGTGAGGTCGTTTCGAGATAGTGCAGCAGGGGAGACGCGCTGTTCTCCATCAACACGGAAGACACCAGCTGCGCCTCCAGCATGGCGGTCAGGTCGGCGCTTTCGCCCAACTTCCAGCCCATGATCAGGTGGGTTTTTTTGCTCGCGGTCTCGTCGGCATCGATCGCATACGGATGAGTCGCGCGACGAGGTGCGTCAAACGGCTGCTCCAGTGCCACCTCGATGCGGCGGTCGAGCGCCGCAAATCGGTGCAGTACCGCTGACTCAAAAATCTGCTGATGTTCCGCCGCAGGGATATCGCCAAAGGTCAGGAAAATCGCATTGCTGGGGTGGTAGTGCTCGGCATAAAAATCACGCAGCGCCTGATAGGTCAGGTCGGGAATCACTTCCGGATCACCACCACTGTTGAAGTGGTAAGTATTGGACGGAAACAGCTCGTGACATAGGCGATCCCAGAGCACCGAGGGCGTTGAGGACATGGCGCCTTTCATCTCGTTAAACACCACGCCCTTAAACACCAGCGGTTGGCTGGCGTCATCGCCTTGAAACTCGACCCGGTGACCTTCCTGGGCGAAATCCAGTGGATCCAGCCGCGAGAAAAAGACGGCGTCCAGATACACGTCGAGCAAGTTGCCGAAGTCCTTTCGGTTTTGTGTTGCAAAGGGGTAGGCGGTCCAGTCAGAGCTGGTAAAGGCATTCATGAACGTATTCAGTGACCGTCGCAACATCATGAAAAAGGGGTCGCGCACGGGGTAGCGTTCGCTACCACACAGTGCGGTGTGCTCAAGTATGTGGGCAACGCCGGTAGAGTCCTCGGGTACGGTGCGCAATGCCACCATGAACACGTTCTCCGGCGAATCACTGGCGAGGTGAAGATGAACCGCACCGGTCGCCGGGTGGGCATACTCCTCCACCGTCAGATTCAGGCTCGCGATAGGAACCGCGCACTTGCGTACGAAGGTGTTGGGGTGCGTGTTGGCTTCGGGCGTGCGGGAGAGTTCAGTCATATCAGATTCCGTTACCACTATTTTTTTTGCGTCCCTGACCAATGTGGGGTCAGGGGGCGGTTTTTTCCAGCGCTATTTCGTATAGCCAGGGCCATTTTTTACCGGTGACCCACAGGGTGCCTGTCTCGGGATGGCGCGCGATGCCATTGAGCACATCGGTATCGCGCAGTCGGTCATCTTCTGGCAACAGGCCGGCTAAGTCGATGACCCCCGTGACGTGACCGTTATGGGGCGCTATGCGCACAATGCGGTCGGTCTGCCATACATTAGCCCAGATCTCGCCGTCGACCCACTCCAGCTCGTTGAGATTTCGCACCGGCTTGCCTTGGAGACGCACCGGTAACACGGTGATTTTCCCGCCGGCAGCGAGGTCCGCCGAGTAGAGTCGGTCAGAGCCGTCGCTGAACCACAGCACCGATCCCTGATGAGTGGCACCCCAGCCCTGGCCCGGTAAAGGGCTTTGCCCAACCAGTGTCAAATCGGGCAGTGAATACACCAGCATGACCCGTTCCCGCCAGGACAGCAAAATCAGTTGATTGTTGATGACGGTCAACCCCTCGGCAAAAATGCGGGGGTCAACGGGCACGCTGAGTAGGGGCGTCATCTCCGGGAAGTCGTAAACACGAATCATGGACTGGCCGTACCCCCCGGAGCTCACGTACAACCGACCGTCATGAAATTCCAGACCCTGGGTGAAGTTCTCGCGGTCGAAGCGGCGCTGCGACACCACCCGATAACCATAGTCGGTAACTTCGGTACCGGCGTTAACTGCGCTGATCTCGTTGGCTGGCGCTGGGGGTGTGGCTGCGGCGCGGGCATTTTCGTCCGGAAAGATGCCCAAGACCAACGCTAAAAAAACCCCAGTCGATATCGCCGGCATCAGGCTCCCGAAGCGCTCTGTTATGGCGTTTTGGCGCCCGCCCGTGCGATACGGCATCACAGGGCCTCGCCGCGTTTTAAAGCGCGCTCGGCGAACCGTGCGGGAGAAATCGCGCGCTGCAGGTAGCGGGGCAGACAGGGCGGCGTACCCAATAGCTGATCAACCACCCGCTCCGCCGCGAGCGGGCCCGCGGTGAGTCCCCGTGATCCCAGGCTGGTGAGCACGGCGAGGCCCGGGTAGAGCGGGGCGTCGGCGTGAATCACCCGCTTACGGTCGTGTGCCAGTGCCGCGTAGCGTTGATTGAAGTTGGCAAGCCGCGGCACCATGCCAGCGACTGGCAGGTAGTCGTTGCTATTGCAGCGCAGGGCAACATGCCCGCGCCAGCCCTCGGGAGGCGGGTTTAGCTCAAGATCGGGAAGAGCGCGACGCATCATGTCGATATTATGCGCGTGCTCTGCTGCCCGTTCATCTGTATCGGTATCGCCGGGACCAAAGCTCGCTCCCATACAATGCACGCCCTCACGCGCGGGGGGCAGATAGCCCTCATCGCACACCGGGATAGTCACGTCGGCCAAAACAGGGGTGGTGGGCACATGGGTGGTTTGACCGCGAATCGAGTTCAGGGGCAGCCAGGCCAGTTCGGGCTGTTGCAAGACGTGCCGAGCGGTGGCGATGATTGCTACGGGTGCTTGCGCCAGCGCAGAGTTTTGGGTACTGCAAGCAACCCAGTTCTCCCCCTGCCGGTGCAGTGAGATGACGCCGCACTGCTCTTTTACCGTAATGAGCGGATGGTCAAGCAGCACGCGGCATAGGGCGCGCGGGTCGAGCCAGCCCCCGCGTTTGTAATGAATGCCGCCACACCGTGGAGTGATGCCGGTGATGGCCGAGATCTCAGTGGCCGAGAGCGCGCGGGCAAATTCGGGCGCAAGCGCCAGCACCTGTTGGAGGTGTGCGAGGGTGTCGTCGGGCTCGTGGAGTTGAATATAGCCGCCGTGACCGATGTCGATGCCAGGTGCCAACAGACCTGCCCCGGTCAGGGTGCGGTAGTAGTCGGCAGCGTAACCAAAGGCGGCAATAGAGAAATCCGTCAGCGGGTTGTGCTGATGGGAGAGGCGCGTGTAGGTGACGCCCTGCAGGTTACTGGAACCCCCGCCTGCGACCGACGCTGCCTCGAGCACCGTTACCGGGATCCCGCGTCTTGCGAGCGCCTGTGCCATATGCGCACCGGCAAGGCCGGCGCCGACCACGAGGGCCGAATCAATGGATTGCGGCGCGGGATTCAGATCCCACGGGGTGAGGGGTGGGGTTAGCCGTGGTGACTCTCGCAGGGTTCCCCACAGCGCATCGCGCTTGCGACCATACCCCGGCCGTTTCTGCATCGAAAAGCCCACAGTAGTCAGACCCTGGCGCACTGCGCTGGCCGCGGTAAAGGTTGAAACGGTGGCGCCAGGGCGACTCAGCGCCGCCATGGCCGTAAAAATAGAGTCTGACCACGGCCCCGTCTCTTTTGCCGGAGCAAAGCCGTCGAGGTACCACGCGTCAACCCACGCCGTTGCCTGGCTCGACAGATCCGACAGTGCCTCGCCGGCGTCCCCCCACCACAAATCCAGCGTGACACTCCATTCACTCAAATATCGCCGGTGACACCCCGCGAGGGGGTCGGGCCATCGCTCCAAGAGTGTCGTCAGCACTGCGGCCAACTCGGGCCATTGCTTCAGGGCGCGCTGCATATCGCCGGGCTCCACCGGGGCGCGCTCTAACCCGAGGTAGTGAAGCCGCCCCCCCGGAGGACGGTGCCTGAGCCAGGTGGCGATGGTGAGACATACGTTGAGTGCGGTCCCGACGCCGACTTCGGCGATCACAAAGGGTGTGTCAGGGTGATGGGATTGCCAGCGTTGGCGTAACTGATTGCCCTCAATGAACACATAGTCGCTCTCAGCCAATCCGTCATCTGCCGAGAAATAAATATCGCCGGCCGCCTGCGACACCGGGGTGTTGCCCTGCCAGTCGAGGGCGGCGCTCGCCAGTGGGCACCAAGGTTGTTGGGTAGGGTTGATCACGACCGGTTATCAGAAGTCTCGGGTAGACGCGGCGGCGTTGTTCGCTACCGGCAGCTGAACGGGCAGTCTATCAAAACCCGTTGCCTCGGCGGGCCGGTATGCCGTCTCGGAAAAGCGCCATCTTGAAAAAAAACAAAGCCATGCCAACTGCGGAATAAGGTGGTGGGCGAAGGCTGGACCACGCGGTAAACTCCCCGCCAGCAACGAGAGGGGTTTATGGCTGAAGCGAACAAAACACTCACCGAGGAGCAGTTTGCAACGGTGTGCTGCAATATTCTTCATAAAGCGTTGATCGAGACACCTCGCACCACCAGTAAGCGGGTTTTCCGGGAGCTCGACGCGGGTACCCGCGTCATGCTGACGCGGCTGAAGATGGAAGACGACAGCATGACCCGGGTCGATCTTACTTTGAGCACCGATGCCTTCAGGGGCACCTTGAATTACTCGACGTTTCGCGACGCCCTGCAGATTTTGCTATCACGGTTTCGCGACCACCTGACGGCAGAACAGCCACTGTCAGTGATGCGTGCGCTGGACGAGGCGGGAGCGCCTACCCTCGAGCGCCGACTCTATGGCATCACCGCACCGGTCGTGTCCGGCGCAGAAATCAATGTGATGATGCTGGGCGTTGATCCGCACCCCAGCGAGGCCATCGTGTTGCTGGAGCTCATGTTTGTCGACCCCGAGCAGTTCGCTCAGTCTGAATCGGCCAGTAGCGCGTCTTCGAGTAGCTGAATTGCCGGCGGAGGCACAATGGTGACCGTCTCTTTTTCGGTCGGTGCCGCCACCTGTGCCTCGCCTTTGGCGACGGTTTTCCCCTCCTGATTGGTAACGTTGCACTGCAGGGTAATCCACGGTCGCTTGTGGTGTTTATCTGACACCGTGAGGGTCACGGTGAGCGTATCGCCCAATAGCACCGGCGCCTTGAACTGAATGCTCTGGTTCAGATAGACCGACCCGGGCCCCGGTAACTGCATTGCAATGGCGGCGCTGATCAGGGCGCCGGTGAGCATGCCATGGGCGATGCATTCGCCGAAGGGCGTTGTCGCGGCGTAATCAGGGTCCAGATGCAGTGGGTTGTGGTCGCCAGAGACGGCGGCAAAGGCCTCCACCTCGCGGTTGGTAATCAGCCGGGTGTAGGTGGTTTCGTCGCCCACGGCGATTTCATCAAATGTGAGGTTAGTGATTTGCACCAGCGAGGCTCCTCGAATCTTTGTGATGGGGCTGGGGGAGGTTGACCCCGCAGCGCATGATCCACATCATACCCAACCTCCCCGCATTGCCCGAGATAAAGTCATGACGGATATGGTCCATACCGCGATCGCCGCGCAGCTGGAGAAGCTGGGCATTCCCGCGCGCATCGATACCGACAGCTATCCCTCGATTGTGGCGCTCTTTGAGGAGGCATTTGCTACTTATTCTACCGAGGCGGCATGTACCAGCGTGGGGCACACCCTGAGCTACGCCGAACTCGACCACCTGTCGGCGCAGTTTGCGGGCTGGTTGCAGCACGATGCGGGCCTTGAGCGGGGTGATCGAGTTGCGATTCAAATGCCCAACCTGATTCAATACCTGGTGGTATGTCTGGGTGCGCTGCGCGCGGGCATGGTAGTGGTTAACACCAACCCGCTCTACACCGAGCGTGAACTCGAACATCAACTCACCGATGCCGGTGTCCGCGTCATGGTGGTGCAGGCCAATGTGGCGCAGACCGCGGCGGCCGTATTGCCTCGTACTGGGGTGGAAAAGGTGGTAGTGACCGAAATCGCCGACCTGCATCCGCAACCCAAACGTATGTTGATCAATTTTTTGGTGAAGTACGTTAAGAAGATGGTGCCGCCGTTTCATATTCCGGGTGCCCTCAAACTCAATAACGTGCTGAAGGCCGGGGCCGCCACGCCTTATCAAGCGGTAACGTTAGCCCGCACGGACATGGCGATGCTGCAGTACACCGGCGGTACCACGGGTGTCGCCAAGGGCGCCATGCTCACCCACGGTAATCTGGTGGCCAATGTGCTGCAGAGCGATGCCTTCTTTGCCACCCACAACATGGAAGGCCGCGGGCAGACGATTTTGCAACCTCTGCCGGTGTATCACATCTATGCGTTTACCGCGTCAATGTACGCGTTGCGCATTGGCGCTCACACCGCCTTTGTACCCAACCCACGAGATCTGCCATCGGTGGTCAAGGCCTTCGCCGATTTCCGACCGGCGCTGTTCTGTGGACTCAACACCCTGTTTGTGGCGCTATGTAATAACGAGGCCTTTCGCGCGCTCGATTTTTCCAACTTGCAGGTCACCCTCTCGGGGGGCATGGCGCTCACTCACGATGCTGCGAATCGCTGGACTGAGGTCACGGGATGCATAGTGTCAGAGGGCTATGGTTTGACCGAGACATCCCCGACCGTGTCCGGGAATCCGGGTAACGGTGTGCAGATCGGCACCATCGGCGTGCCGGTGCCAAGCACCGAGATCCAAATACGCGATGACGAAGGCAACCCATTGGGACTCGATGAGCCGGGTGAGCTCTGCGTACGCGGGCCGCAGGTGATGGCGGGCTACTGGCAGCGGCCCGAGGCCACTGCTGAGGTCATCGACGGTGAGGGCTGGTTTGCCACTGGCGATATTGCCCTGGTCCAGCCCGATGGGTACCTGCGTATTGTCGATCGTAAAAAAGACATGATCGTGGTCTCGGGCTTTAACGTGTATCCCAACGAGCTTGAGGACGTGCTGGTGGCGCATCCCGACGTGGTGGAGTGCGCCGCGGTCGGAATCTCCAGCGAGAGTACCGGGGAAGCGATTCGTATGTTTGTTGTGCGGAGTAATCCGGCACTCACCGAAGATGCGGTGCGCGATTTTATGCGCGAGGGCCTCACCGGCTACAAGGTACCCAAGTCAGTGGTATTCAAGGATGAGCTGCCCAAGACTGCAGTGGGCAAGATTCTGCGTCGCGAGTTGCGTGACTAGGACCCAACGCGGCGGCACCTAAATGAGTACTTCCACGGCGGTGCCCGAGCGGGCGGTACCGGACCAGATACATTTTCCCGAGCAGCTCCCTGTCAGCGAGCGGCGGGCCGACATCGAAGCGGCAATTCGCGATCATCAGGTGGTCATACTCGCCGGCGAGACCGGCTCGGGCAAAACCACCCAGCTTCCAAAAATTTGTCTGAGCCTTGGCCGGGGTCGGCGGCAGCGCATTGGCCACACCCAACCCCGCCGCATCGCTGCCCGCACCGTCGCTCAGCGCATTGCAGACGAACTCAACACCCCGCTAGGAGAGCTGGTGGGGTACCAGATTCGCTTTAACGACACTCTCTCTGACGCCAGCGCCATCAAGCTCATGACCGACGGCATTCTGCTAGCCGAGCTCAGCCACGACCGCGATCTGAGCGCCTATGACACACTGATTATTGATGAGGCCCACGAGCGCAGCCTTAACATCGATTTTTTGTTGGGTTACCTCAAGCAACTGTTACCGCGCCGACCCGATCTCAAAGTGATCGTGACTTCGGCGACTATCGACGTGGCGCGTTTCTCGGCGCACTTTAACGACGCGCCCGTTATTGAGGTGAGCGGTCGCACGTATCCTGTAACGGTGCAGTATCTGGGTGACACCGAAGATCGCGACGAGGGGGTGCGTCAGCAGATCGTGGATGTGCTCAATGACATCGAGCGCGGGCAGTTCGGGCCGCGGGGGGATGCCTTGGTATTTTTGCCCGGAGAGCGGGATATTCGTGAGCTGGCCAAAGCGTTGCGACATAACGACCGGTTGCGGGTGCTACCCCTCTATGCACGCTTAAGTCAGGCGGAGCAGAATCGGGTATTCACCGGCGGCGGTGCCGGCATGCGGGTAGTGCTCGCCACCAACGTGGCCGAGACCTCCCTCACCGTGCCGGGCATTCGCTACGTGATTGACCCCGGCGAGGCACGCATCAGTCGCTACAGCGTGCGTAGCCGCTTGCAGCGCTTGCCCATCGAACCGATATCGCGGGCTAGCGCCAACCAGCGCATGGGTCGCTGTGGCCGTGTGGCCGAGGGGGTGTGCCTGCGGCTTTATAGCGAGCCTGATTTTGATGGGCGCCCGGAGTTCACCGACCCCGAAATTCGGCGCACCAATCTCGCCGCCGTCGTGCTGCGCATGCTCGAGCTGGGGTTGGGGGACGTGGCGAGGTTTCCCTTTATCGACCCCCCCGACGCCAAACTGGTCCGCGACGGCTATCGGCTGCTCGAGGAACTGGGTGCGGTGTCGGCACGAGGCAGGCTCACGGCGCTGGGTCGCAAGTTGGCGAGGTTGCCCGTGGATCCGCGACTCGGCCGCATGTTGCTAGCGGCCAATGAGTCGGGCTGTTTGGCCGAACTGCTGGTGATTGTCAGTGCCATGTCGATTCAGGATCCGCGGGAGCGACCGGCCGACAAGCAGGCCCAGGCCGATCAGGCCCACGCCCGCTTTCAGCACCCGCAGTCAGATTTTCTCGCCTGGCTCGCTCTGTGGCGCCATTACGAATCCCAGCGTCAGGCGCAGAGCCAGAATCAGCTGCGCAAGCTGTGCCAGCGGGAGTACCTCGCCTTTATGCGCATGCGCGAGTGGCGCGACATTCATTCACAGCTCGTTATTGCCTGCCGCCAGCTGGGGTTTCGCGTGCGCCCGCAGCTCCCCGAGGAAGAGGCCTACGAGGCGATTCATCGTGCGCTACTCACGGGCCTCCTCGGCAATGTGGCCCAACGCGACGAGGGTAAGCAGTTTCATGCCACCCGCAACCGGAAGGTGTTGGTGTTTCCCGGATCGGGGCAGTACAAAAAACCGCCACCGTGGCTGGTGGCCGGTGAGGTGGTGGAGACCACACAGGTTTATGCGCGCCAGTGCGCCGCCATCGAGCCTGACTGGTTACTGCGGGTGAACCCCCATGTACTGAAACGGCATCACTACGAACCGGCGTGGCAGCGCCGCAGTGGTCGCGTGATGGCCAAGGAGCGGGTGACGCTGTATGGCTTGACCATCAGCGATGGTCGACGGGTGCACTTTGGTGAGATCGATGCCACCGCAGCCCGGGATATTTTTATCCGCGATGCGCTGGTTACCGGCAACGTGATGAAGCCGCCGGCATTTCTCCGCGATAACCTCGCCCTGATGCGCTCGGTGGAGGAGCTCGAGTCCCGCACCCGTCGGCGCGATCTGCTTATTGAGGAAGAGTCGCTGGTGCGTTTTTATGACGAGCGTCTCGGGACGGCGTGTGTCGGTATGACCTCGCTTATCAAATGGCTCAAACAGGACCGCACACGCGAGCAGCACCTTTTGCTAAAGCGTGAGCAGATTCTGGTGCGCGACCCGGGCGCCGAGGTCGAGGCGCAGTTCCCGCCCACCTTGCACTGGCAGGGAGTCGACTACCAGTTGCGCTATCAATTTGAGCCCGGCCGTGAGAACGACGGCGTCTCGATCACTATCCCGCTGCCGCTGTTGAATCGCGCACCGCGTTATCTGTTCGACTGGCTGGTACCCGGATTACTCCGCGATAAATGTATTGCGCTGATCAAGGGCTTGCCCAAGGCGAGCCGCAAACAGTTGGTGCCCGTACCCGACGTGGTCGACGCGGCGCTGGCAGAACTCGCCGCAGCGGATACGGACCTCTGTACGGCACTGGGTGGCGTGCTCAAGCGCCAGCGGGGGGTGCAGGTGAGTCCGTCGGAGTGGCAACCGGGCCAGCTCGAAAATTTTTATCGAATGAATATTCGCGTAGTGGATGCCGCGGGCAAGCTGCTGGGGCAGGGTCGCGACATGGCGGCATTGGTGGCTGAGTTCAGAGGCGGAGAGGCGCCGGTGGCCACACCTCAGGCTGACTCCCCCGAGCGCGCAGCAGTCGAGCGCTGGGATTTTGGTGAGTTGCCCGCGGTGTGGAAGTCCCGGGCCGCCGGACTCGAGGTCATCGCCCACCCGGCGCTGGTGCCCGAGATAGCAGGCGTGGCGATTCGTTTGCTCGATTACCCCGGTGAGGCGGCGCTGGCCCACGAGGCGGGGTTGGTGGCGCTGGCGATCAAACAGGCCAGTCAGTTGATCAAATCCCTGCGTAAGTCGTTGCTGGCGGGTAACGAACTCACTTTGGCTTTTGCCGCGGTGGAGGTTGATCGCAAGCAGTTGGTTGAGGATGTTATTGCGGCGGTCGCCCACCAGCGCCTGCGCGGCGTGGAACCCCCGCGTAACGAGGCGGCGTTTAAGGCGTGGTTCGACACCCTGCGCACCAATTGGCACGCCGAGGCGGCCGCGGTGGCAGGGCAGCTCGGTGAAGCGCTCACCGGTTGGACCGCGGCGCGCACGGCGGCGACCCGGTTGGGAAGTCAGGACTATGTCGACAGCCAGCAAGACTGCTGGCGCAACATGGCGACCCTTCTGGCCAGTGACACCGTGCGCTATGCGGGTAGCGAATGGCTGGCCCAGTATCCGCGCTATGCTCGCGCGGCGGAGCACCGCATCAGCCGGCTGAACGGCCAATACCTCAAAGATCAAAAGGCATTGCAGTTATTGACTCCCTGGACAGACAAACTCGAGGTAGCGACCAAGCAATATCCGGGTTTGCTTCGTCTCTCTGACGAGGCCTATGTTTATAGATGGATGCTCGAGGAATTTCGGGTGTCGCTGTTTGCGCAGCAAATGAAGACCCGACTGCCGGTGTCGAGCAAGCGTTTGGAACAGCAGTGGCAGCAGGTGCAACGTTGGATGGTAGATAATCCACGCTGAGCCCCCGTGACCCGCGCGCGCAATAGCGTTAAAGTTACACCCGAAGAGAGCCCAGAGCGCCTCGGTATGTTGCGGTACGCCACAATTTATTTCTCCCATTCAAACGCCTTGTCAGTGATAAGGCGCACGCGCTCGCGTGAGTCTTGCAGTGCGTTGCGCGCGGTGCTGGCGCCGACGCGGTCGGCGGTCAAGATGCTCGCTGTAATGCTGCTACTCCTTTGTGGAATGGCGCAGGCATATGCTCAAACCGAACCCGACCCGTGGGAGGGTTACAACCGCTGGATGCACAACACCAACGACGGCTTGGACCGCTACCTTGTGAAGCCGGTCGCCAAAGGCTACGACGCGATCATGCCCGAAGCAGGTCGTAAGGGCGTTAACAACTTCTTCAAAAACTTTTACGACTTTAATGGCGTGCTCAACGCTGTATTACAGGGCCGCTTTGAGCAGGCGCTAAACAATACCTTTCGGGTGGTGGCCAACACCACGGTGGGGGTATTCGGTCTGTTTGATGTGGCCACAAAGGCGGGCATTCCGCGTTATCAGACCGACTTTGGCCACACACTGCATATCTGGGGAGTGCCCCGGGGCAACTATGTGGTGTTGCCGCTGTTAGGCCCCAGCACCGTGCGCGGCGCTACCGGCACAGCCTTTGACGCCTTTGCCTCGCCCACCGGTCAGTTGATCAACGACGAGGTTTTTTGGGGCCTGCGCCTGTTCAACGTGATTGATGCGCGTGCTGGGCTCCTTGACGCAGAGGCGGTGATTACCGGTGATCGTTACGTTTTTTATCGCGACGTTTACCTGCAAAATCGAGCGGCACTCGAATCCGAGGGTCAGGTGAGGGATGACTTTTCTGAATTTGACAATGACTGGGATGAGGAAGAGTTCTGATGTCCCGCCGCCGCTGGCGGCAACGCTGCTGACATGACCCAGATCGGGGCCGTTTTGGTCGTGGACGATCAGGCTGAGCGCGCAGGCGCTCTGGTCGCATCACTCGATGACCCCTACCACCGCTACGAGATTACCCCGGACGCCCCCGATATTGAGGCGGTGCTGGGGGCCGACAGTCCCTGGGACTGCGTGATCTGCCATGTGGAATTACTGGGCGTATCCTGGGCGTCGGTGCGGCGTGCCATGCGTACCTTCGATGTGCAAGTGCCGGTGCTGGCGGTAAGCGACCACCGCGATTTGGACAGCATGACCACCGCGTTGGGTCTGGGTGCAGCCAACTTTTTTGTCAACCCGGCGGAGAAGCCCGGTCTGGTGCGGCGCGCCATCGAGCGCAGCGTGCACCACCGTCAGCTCCAGCGCGATCTGGTGGAATCCAACGAAAATCTCGAGCGCGCCAATACCGAGCTCAGTCATTCGCTGCGGATCCTGGAGCAGGATCAGGCGGCGGGGCGGCAGGTACAAAAAGCCATGTTCCCCGCACACTCGCTCAAAGCGGGGGACTATTGGTTCAGCCACCGCATTCTGCCGTCACTGTATTTGAGTGGCGATTTCACTGACTACTTCAAGGTGGGTAAGCACCGGGTGGTGTTTATTCTGGCGGACGTGTCGGGCCACGGGAGTTCCTCGGCCTTTGCCACAGTGCTCCTGAAAAATCTTTTTGCCCGCAAGCGCTCCGACTATTTGCGCCGCGACGATAAAACTGTCATCGATCCGATCGAAATGCTAACGCTGGCAAACCGTGAGCTGTTGGAGCTCCATGTGAATAAGTACGCCACCATGGTGGTGGGATGCCTCGACTTTGAGCGTCACACCCTGCAATACTCCGTCGCCGGCCACTTACCCAAACCCGTTTTGATGACCCCAGACCACATCGAATACCTACCGGGCGAGGGCATGCCCGTGGGGCTCACGCCTGAGGCAACTTACGGCCTCGAGGAAATCACGCTACCCGAGACTTTTATGCTGGTGTTGATGTCTGATGGCGTGTTGGAAACCATCGACGAGGTAGATCTCATCGAGCGCGAGAAGACCCTGCTGCGGAGGCTCAGTGGCTCATTGGAAAAGCCGGGCGATCTGATTCGTCGCATAGGCCTCGGGGAGATCACCTCGGATGATCTGGCTGATGATATTGCAGGGCTCTTCGTGAGCAGGGGTGTGGGGTGAGCGATTGCCGGATCTGTGCGGCATCCAATGACGGTGCCCACGTGCTCAAGTTACAGGGAGACGTGCGGCTTACCATGTGTACCGCACTCGATCAGTATTTTCAGTCAATGTTTGCCGAGCCCAATTTTGTCAGCGTATGGGTGGATGTGACCGAGGCCGACGGTCTCGACAGCACCACTTTGGGCATGCTCGCGCAATTGGCGATTCAGACCCGCGAACGATTTCAATTTCGGCCCGCGATCTTCAGTACCAACCCAAGCATCGATCGTCTGCTTGACACCATGGGCTTTGATCAGCTCTTTGAGCGTCGCAGCGAGTGTTGTAATACCGACGCCGGCATTACGGAGATCCCGGCGGTAGCCTGCGAAGAGGGTGAAGTGGCGAAGCAGGTGCTGGCCGCGCATCGCACGCTCATGTCGATGAGTGAAGAAAACGCCGGTGCCTTCCGCGATCTGGTTACCACGCTGGAGCGGGCCGAGGGCATCGGTTCAGCATCCTGATCACGGCGCGCTGGCGGCGCTGGCGCCGTGACTGGAGGCGTCAGTATTGCGGCGTCAGTCGCCTTCGGTTAAGGCATACATCTTGTCGATGATGGCCTCAACCTGAAGCTCCAACGATGCGTAATCCATCTCGGCCACCAGCTCCAGTTTTAGTTCGTGGAGTAATTCGATGACTTCTTTGAGCCTTTCTTCGTTAGACATGGCATACCTCGGTCCGTTGGGTCTTGGCGGGTTTCAAGGACGCTGCATTATAGAGAACCTGTGGCCTGGTTAATCGCCAAACTGTCGAGTTAGCGCAGGGCCACCGCGCGCGCAGGGGGCGCGGCACAAAACGCCATCGCTTCCATCAGCGTGTCTGCATTAGATTCGGCCTTATGGGCGTGCTCACTCAGGTGTCGACGATACTGCCGCCCGCCGTACTGGCCCTGATACAGCCCCAGCATGTGCCGGGTCACATGGTGCAGTCGGGCACCCTCGCTCAACTGTTCCTCGATGTAGGGCAGCATGGTTTCTATGGCATCTTCCCGACTACCGCAGGCGGCTTTAAGGGCACCCAACAACAGCGAGTCGACCTCGCTCAGCAGCCATGGGTTCTGGTAGGCGGCGCGGCCCAGCATCACGCCGTCGACGTGTTCCAGCTGTTGCTCGCAGGCCTCCAGTGTTTCGATGCCACCATTGATCACGATAGTCAGGTCGGGAAAGTCCCGCTTTAGCTGGTGCACCCACGGGTAATTGAGTGGTGGTACCTCGCGGTTCTCCTTGGGCGAGAGCCCCTGCAACCAGGCCTTGCGCGCGTGCACCATAAAGACCTCGGCACCGCCCTCGGCCACCGTGCCCACAAAATCCACCAGCTCGGAGTAGCACTCTTGATGGTCGATGCCAATCCGGTGCTTGACCGTCACCGGAATGTCGCAGGCCGCGCGCATGGCGGCCACGCAATCGCGCACCAGCGTGGGCTCCGCCATGAGGCAGGCGCCAAAGCGCCCGTTTTGCACGCGGTCCGAGGGGCAGCCGCAGTTGAGGTTGATCTCGTCGTAGTCCCATTCTTCACCTAGGGCTGCACACTGTGCGAGCTCTTCGGGCATCGCGCCGCCCAACTGCAGCGCAACCGGATGCTCCTCGTTATTAAAGCGCAGGTGTCGCTCGACATCACCGTGCAGCAGCGCGCCGGTGGTGACCATCTCGGTGTAGACCCGGGCACGGCGCGTGAGTGTGCGCCAGAAACGCCGGCAGTGCCGGTCGGTCCAGTCCATGCAGGGCGCGGTACAAAAGCGCCACGGGCTATACCGCGTCCCGGGGTCCGAGCTGTGTCGATCCAGATCTGTCACCAATTGCCACCCGTAAGAGCTTGAAACGCGAAGGGGCGTGTCGTCATGCTACGACCCCTCGCGCGTTTGGATTGCTAGGATACCGGTTACTACCCCAATTCCTGAGTCCTGTGGCGCGGTAAAATCACCGCGGTACCAAGATTGCCCCAGAATAACGCCCTGACCCAACCGGAGTTTTTTTGCGCGCCACTGACTGCACAGCCAGATCCCCGCTCAACCTGCTCGCGCTCGCTGCTCTATTCGCCCTGAGCCTATTGCCTGCACTGGCTATCTCGCAGGAGGGGAATTTGAGCGATGCGCCGATGTCTGAGGGCAATGACGCGAGTGCTCAGGCGACGACCGAAGCCGGCAGTGGGCAAGGGAATAACGCTGCTGCCAAAAGCGGTGGTGACACGCTCACCAGCGAAGTCGTGCCGCCCGAGGAGGGTTTTATCGAGCGCGCCGCGCGGGCCTTCACCGAATCCGATCTGGTCTTTGCCCGCAGCTTAAGCAACGCGCCCTTTTTGCCGGTGGCGTTTTTGGGCGGCACGCATTACGGCGACGCTACGGTCAGCGGGGAGGGCGCCACACCCGAGATCGCGGGCGCAAAGTATCGAGTGAATTCCACCAGTCAGTACGCCGGGGTACCGTTTTTGCTCAGCAAGCGCAGTATGGCGGTGCTGGGTGAGTACGTATCCTACGCCGACTTCTCGGTAGATAACGGCGAGGAGTTCTCGGTAACAAGCGCCTCAATTGCCGCGGGGTATTTGTATCAGGTGAATCCCGACTGGCAGGTGATTGCGGCGCTGGTGCCCTTTTACAACCACTCCAGCCTCGGTGAGCGCGGCCAGGACTACTGGCAGGTGATGGGCGGTGCGGTGGCGCGCTACACCCGCAACGACCGCCTGTGGTGGCTCTTTGGCGTGGTGTTTGACGACTCCGACTTTGGCACCAGCGTGCTGCCCTACGTGGGCGCCTCGCTAACTCTTACCGAGCGCTGGAGCGTGAGCGCCATCTTGCCATGGCCGCAACTCATGTACGCCCCAAGCAAGGATTGGTTCCTGTCGCTGGGGGCCTCCTACTCGGGCAACAGCTGGGCGGTGAACAACACCACCGGCGCAGTGGGCCTCAATTTGAGTGGTTTTGATTTTGGCTTTGGCGGGGCCATGCGCCTCAAGGGCCCGCTCTGGCTCGAGGGCTCGGTGGGGGTAGGTGGTTTGCGCGCCCTCACCATTACCGATGGCGACGTTAGCGGCCCGAGCATCGATGTGAGCAGCAG
>Ga0181596_10001431_pt1 | contig 24433 bp, 23 predicted proteins | sample 041ome_6_FD_148655 | JGI IMG/M metagenome (GOLD analysis project Ga0181596, IMG submission 148655) | Coastal salt marsh microbial communities from the Groves Creek Marsh, Skidaway Island, Georgia - 041402US metaG (spades assembly) | ecosystem: Environmental > Aquatic > Marine > Intertidal zone... | reverse complement strand
TAAGATGAAGCGCGCCACCCATGTCTCCGAACACCTGTTACCCATGTAACCGGCTTATATACTCTGGAGGAGAAGGTGCCCGAAGGGCGGATGAGGAGGTCGTTGAACCGAGATTGATCTCTCGGCGACCGAAGACTGCGGTAAGAATCCTTCGTAAAAGTGAGACACAACACTAGGTGATTGTATGTCTGACCGAATATTTCACTTCCTCGATGGCTGCGCAATCGTCGTTCTTGGTGTTCTCTGTCTGGTGATCTCTGCCTATTATTTTGCCCCCAACATTGAAGCGACTCGGGATGAAGCGAGGGCCGGTCAAGCCTCCAACGAAGTTCGCGTTCAGCATCTCGTTCTCAACGGTATTATCAATGGCAATATAGACGAATTGAAACAAGACGACCCGTGGGGAGAGCCGTACATCGTTGAGACCTTGCCCGATGACACCATTCAAGTGATGTCCACGGGACCGAACAAGACGACGCCCGAGAGTGGCTTCGATGACGATGACATCTATTCGGGAATGCCCGAGTCTCCCACCGCCAAGTTTTATCGAGCGAAAAATCGCCAATGGTTGTTCATGCTGATGATCGCGACTGTCTCGTGGATTGTTGTGAGTATTCTCTGGTGGAAATTCAGCAAGGCAGTCTGATGAAACGTATTCTCCTCCTCATTATTTCAGGTTTCATCGGCAGTATTGCCGGTAGCTTGCTCTCTGATCAGGTTCTTCATGCTCTACATGGATATGACCATGGGGGAGAATTGATCATGATCCAGCTGTGGGTCATTCCATTGTCGGCTCTCTGTTTTAGCATATGGACAATCTGCTATCTTGACTGGAAAGACAGTAAGGAAGTCCAGGCGAATCAACTAAGTGACGAATATCACAAGTTTGGTCATGATGATCGTGAAATCTGGTGAGGTCTGCCCTTCTCTGCTTCCACCCGCATGATGCCCGCATCTTGTCTACCATTACTCTCTGAAGTCTCCCCGAACTCTGCGGTTTAAATCTTCGACGTTGATTGGTGCGATACGTGATCTCGATCGTTTGAGACAGCAAGAACACTGATCGACGCTCATCTTCACAAATAAAATTCAGGTCAGTGAATTAGCGTTGATGAGTGCTGATGAGTATTCCCTTCTTGTCCAGATTATTGTCGGCGTTCAATTTTGCCTCTTTGCGTCTCCGCGCCGCTGCGTGAGATCACTTTTTCAATCAGAAATCATCAACGTCCGACTTTTTCGATATTGATATTAGATTAACAACGGTAGAGTTTTGGAGTGCTCCGGCTTGGCGGAGCTTTCTTTCTCAATCCGCGTTGTCCGCTCTCGCTACCGCAATGAAAAGAAAAGCGGTGCCAGGTCACCACACTCCATAGTCCAACTGCTTGTTGTCATTCGTTTTATTCGAGCCATTCGTGGTCAGAATATTCTCTCGTTCCAACTCCAGAACCATTCCAAATCGCTCATGCCGATTCGCGTAATTGAGGCCACCGAGCGAATAGCGAGGAAGAAGGCCGAATGCGCGAGAAGAAGCGTTTCTTTCATATCGGCCTACAGCGACCCGTGCACTGGCTCTATTCAGATCCGTGATAATCCGTGTTCTCCGTTTCATCCGTGTTCTACTTCTACCCATGATCATTGCGTCAATGGTCTCACGCAAAACTCACCTTGCCAAACGCCATCTACCAGAGTTAGCGTTCGGAGTTCGTTGATGTTTGCCGTGGTGTGATCGGTGGTGCATTTCATGCACCCTACGCATCACTGTTTCGCCGGTAGGGTGCACGCAGTGCACCACGAAATAGATCACGCATCAACTCGATCTTTGGCAATTTGAACGTCATTTGAAACCGGCAACGTGTTGAACAATGACGACCTCTGCAACGTGAGAAAGGAGGCAATTTCGCGTGGCGTGGAAAATGCGCACCGACAAAAAGTGACATCTCGCCAAAATGAAGCAATCGACGCAACTCACTGTCAACAATCAACTTGCTCAAGAGTATCGAAGAGTATCAGCCAAGAGTATCCAACAGTATCGGGCAAGATTCCTCAAGAGTATCGTCAAGTGTGTCCCAAAATCTGGAAATCTTGACACCTTGAATCGGCGGTTGAGCGTTTGGGAAACTGGTTCGAGTCAAGGAGCAAAAAGAGAGCCTTGTGAGCCAGACCAATTCAAGAGCGAAACCTCAACTCTCTCCGACCATCTCCAGAAACTCATCTTCCGAGATGGTTGCAACACCTAACGACTCCGCTTTGCTCAACTTTGAACCGGCGTCTTCACCCACAACAAGATAATCGGTCTTCCTGGAGACGCTCCCCGTCGGTTTGCCGCCGTGCTTGCGGATCATCTCGTGAATCTCGTCGCGTGTGAAACGCTGGAGAGTCCCGGTGACCACGAGTGTCTTGCCTTCGAGGATCCCCTCCTCGGCCTGCGGTTGCTCGCTGACAGGCTCGCCAAAGTTAAGACCCAGATTGCGCAGGTCTTCGATTAATTGTGAGCCATAATCAGTGTGCAAGAAGTGGTAGACCGACTCTGCAATGATGGGGCCGATCTCATCGACCGCAGAAATTTGTTCGACGGATTGTTTAATGATCACGTCCATCTCGCCAAACTTCTCTGTCAGAATTTGGGCGTTGCGAGCGCCCACGTGACGAATGTTGAGGCCCGTCAAGAGCCGCCATAACGGTTGCTGTTTCGACTTTTCAATCCCTTCGATCAAATTGTCGAGAGATTTCTGGCCCATCCGTTCGAGATCAAGCAGTTCTGATTGTTTGTCTTTCAACCGATAGACATCAGGTAAGCTGGTGACGAATCCTTCATCGATGAGTTGTGCCGAAAGCTTTTCGCCGAGTCCTTCAATATCCATCGCTCCTCGTGAGGCGAAGAAGGTGAGCGTCTGCTTCAGTTGAGCCGGGCAATTCGGATTTGGACAACGGATGTAAACCCCCCCCTCATCCTGGACGGCTGTTGTTTCACACACCGGACATTCAGTCGGAAATTTGTATGGTTGTTCGGAACCGTCTCGCCGATGCTCTTCGACACGCAAGACATGCGGAATAATTTTTCCGGCCTTCTCCACGACGACCCAATCTCCTTCGCGGACATCGAGCCGATCGATTTGTTCCTTGTTATGCAACGTGGAGCGAGAGACTGTCGTACCGGCAATTTCGACCGGCTCCAAATGTGCCAGTGGAGTGAGAGTCCCCGATTTTCCAACGGTCACTTCAATCTGCTTGACCTGCGTCACGGCTTCGTATTTCTCCCATTTGTAAGCGATCACCCAACGCGGACTCTTTGTGGTATTGCCTAGTGCCAAGCGCTGGGCAAAGGAGTTCACCTTGATGACGATACCATCCACTTCGAAATCGATTTCGGGGATGGCATCACCCAATACGTGAGCGTATTCCCGGGCATCGTTAATGTTGTCAAAGGCTTTGACATTTGGAGTGGCGGGAATGCCGGCAGTCTGAATGTATTCCAGATATTGCAGATGCGATTCAAATTCGATCCCGTCAATCGCACCGATTCCGTGTGCAAGAAAGGATAAGTTTCTCTCAGCGCAGATTTTTGGGTCGAGGAGCTTCAAGGAGCCGGCGGTTGTGTTGCGAGGATTCGCATACGGCTGCTCTCCACGTTCCTCCTGTTTCGCCCGCAGTTTGGAAAACTCCGAGTTTGCCATGTAGGCTTCGCCGCGGACTTCGAGGCGAGGGGGAGGATTGTCGATCAAAAGTTTCAACGGCACACTACGGATGGTCCGTACGTTGGCCGTGATGTCGTCACCCATACGTCCATCGCCGCGCGTCAATGCTTGAGCTAACGACCCATCTTCGTAGATGAGCGCCACGGCGACACCATCAATTTTATACTCAACCGTGTATTCGGGAGTTTCGCCTTCCAGGAGTTTTTCGACACGTTCGGCAAAGTCATTGAGCTTGGCTTCATCGTAGACATTGTCGATGGAAAGCATCGGTTCGCGGTGCGGTGCCGACTCAAACCCTTCAATCGCGTCTCCCCCCACCTGATGCGTGGGGCTGTCGGGGGCATCGTATTCGGGATATTCTTGTTCGAGTTGTTCGAGTTTTTTGAGGAGTTGATCAAATTCCAAGTCGGAGATTTCGGGACGCGCTTCGACATAATAGAGTTGATTATGACGACGGAGTGCTTCCCGCAGCGATTCGACTTCCTTTCGAGCCTCCTCACTCATGAGACTCTCCCGACTCGGGTGGCTTCTCTCGCAATTGGTTCGCATTCTCGTCAGAAATCTTTTGCATGCGTGCTTCCCACTCCGCATACTCGCGATGGTACTTTTTCCAACTCTCGCGACGGTCCAAGGCAAACGCGATCAGTACAAAAGAGAGAATCGCTGTCACTTCGGTAGCAATCAGCCGCAGGCCGTGACGGTCAAAAAACAATTTCATCGATTCGTTCGTCTCCACGCGCGGATCGGACATCGTGACCGCCACCATCACAAAGACTGTGAAAATGAATAACGCACTGAACCCCGCAACGAAACGATACGACCAACGAATCATCCCCGGTTTGGGGGTTGTCTCATCAGTCTGTTGCGGAGTTGAGTCGCGTGTGCTGGAATGAACCATGGGGAGTGAGTTTAAGAGAGTTTACGGGTTTGATCAATCTGTCCTCCTGGAACAGATACCGAATAGATTGAACTCATTTTAGCAAACACGTCCAACGGAAACGAGACTCCCCGTCTCGCAATAACCCCCATGAAAATACTGCCTGTTTTGGACTTGATGGATGGAGTCGTCGTGCACGGAATTGCTGGCAACCGTGCCTCCTACCGGCCTCTCAAAAGCCGCCTGACCACAGAGACTTCCCCTGTGGGCGTCGCTCAAGCCTTGTCAGAAGAGTTTGGTTTTCAAGAGTTTTACCTGGCCGATCTCGATGGCCTGCAATCGCGTCGAATCGATGTGCTGGCGTACGCACAATTGAGGGAGGCCGGGTTTAGGGTGATTGTTGATGCGGGTGTGCGGACTGCCGACGAAGCGCGTAATCTGATTGAATCGGGTGTCGATTCAATCATTCTCGCCCTGGAAACCAATCCGACCAGCGAATTGCTGGATCAACTGCTGGACCAATGCGGTCCCGAAAAAGTGGTCTTCAGTCTCGATTTGAAACAAGGTCACCCCATGGGCAAAATTGATGGGCTCACCGCCGTGGATCCAAAGTCACTCGCGATCAGTATTATCAATCGTGGTTACAAGCGTTTGATCGTGCTCGATTTGGAGGCGGTGGGAACCGAAACCGGTCCGGTGACGACAGAACTCTGTCGATCAATCAGGGATGTCTCGAAGGAGACAGAGATCATTTCAGGTGGTGGTATTCGCGGAGAACAAGACTTGTTGGCACTCGAAGAGTCGGGGGTTGACAGTGTGCTGATGGCAACCGCATTGCATAACGGCACGCTTACGACCTCGCAAATTCAGAAATATGGCAGTGAGAGAGATTGATATATGAGATTTTCTCATTGATAAACTCTGTTCTGATTGAGGTTCCTGATCTGCCAGAAATTCGATAAATTAAAGTCGAGATCAATGCAGTGAGTGATGAAAGCGAGAACAAATATTTTCGCGACCACTCTCCGCAGATTCCCTCACTGAAAAAATGGATTTCTTTCATGAGTACCCATCGCCAGACGGACATCGCGACATCAACACATACTGAAACCAAACCGAATGCTTTGCCTTGTATTCATATCGGTTTACCCAAAACGGCGACGACCACTTTACAACAATATCTGTTTCCTCGACATCCCGGTCTCTCGTACCTTGGTAAATACAATCGACAAGGCTTGTTTGGTGATTACCCATTTGCGGCAGCCAAAAAACTCAATCAACATCTGCTCAACTTGCGAAAGACTTTTGGCGTACGGAATGCTGTAGGAATGAAGTCGTGGCTCACCACGAACGAGATAGACGAATTACAACGACAATTCGAGCTTGCTAATCACGCAGGAAAGATCACCATTTATTCCCAAGAAGCGATTTGTGGGCTCTCCGAAGAATCCACGGATAAATTTGCCGAGTTGCTAGTCACGATCTTCGGAAAATGCCGAATCTTGGTGACGATTCGCGAACCTCTGAGTTTCACGAAGTCTCAATATTTTCAAATGTTGAAATCGCACAATGTGGCCAGTGGGCGAGAATTAAAAAAGCATGTCGGTTCTGCTCCACGGTATTTCGACATTAATGAATGGGCGCTGTTGGGACTCGATCACCAGGCACATTCTTTGAAGAGAATGTTGGAGATTGGAAAGGTCGCCAAGTTATACGCAAAATATTTTGGGACAGAACAAATCAAGTTTATTATCTTTGAACAACTGAAGTCTGATGCGTCAGTCTTCTTCAACGAACTCTCCGTTTTTCTTGGGATTGACCCCACTCAAACGCTCCAACTCTCTGAAAATCGATAAACTAATGTTCGTTGGTCTGAAGCACCGATTGAACGCCTGAAACAATACGAAAACAAGACGATTTCAAAACTGAAATACCGATTGAGCTCACAACGAAAACGGAGCAAGATGTTGGGATTGAACGGCTTTGCAGACACCTCTGATGGGCCTCGATTCAAGCCTCAATTTCGGGATGAGGTCAAAGAACGGATTTTGGAAATTGCTCGTTAACAAACAAAAATCATCAAAACGGAATGGGGGCTCTCACTCTCTCAATATGGGTATCCTGTCTAATTCTTCCTACTGCCAAGAAAATTCATTTTTCTGTCAACGCTTGTGATGATTAAGATTCATTGAAAGAGGGATTATTCAGAGGATTTCACATGGCTGCAAAAACATGGGACAAAGATTTTCGCAACAAGGCAATCCTTGCCTCCATCCAGAAACTGAGTGCCGAACATCGTGAGGATCCGTTTCAGTCGGACGAATCGTTCTGCGTCCCTGTCCGAGAGACGCCGGTACCTTACTGGACTCCCGGCAAGATATCTCTCATCTTCCTGGTGATTGGCTTTGTCTTTCTGGCACTGGGAGCCATCATCGTCTCTTTCGCAGAGAATCAAGCCGACAAGATGCAACCATTGTTGATCGCTCTCGGAGCGACTTGCTCTCTTTCAGGCTTCTTGATGTTTTTTATTCCCGCTAAGGGAGACCGATTGATCATTTCTCGCATGATTGGAGATCGAGTACGCAGTAAATCGGAATCCTTCGAGCGGAAGGATATTCTCTCCGCAGAACTCGGACAACCGGGTGTCGAAGGACAAAAGTTGTCGGTCGATGGTGACGATCACGTTTTGGTCTTCTTTGATCGAGATCGAAAAAGACTGCTGATCGAAGGGATCGGTGCTCGCTATCAAATTTGTGCCGACAATGTCACTCACTTCGCAGAGTTCCAGTTTATGAACTATCTGGGAGCCGAGATTCATTGTCGCATCGATGAAAATACCGAACTCGAAATCGCGATTGCCAGAGCCTCCATTCTCTTTGAGATTTTCCGACAGATCCCGATTTTGTTCTTTCTCCGTAAAAAGATCAAAAATCAAGTCTTCACAATGTGTGAGCAGACATTGGCAATTTCCGAAACCATCAAGCTCTCAGCTGAGGACTTGGATGAGGATGCTGCGGATATTGAATTCGACGAATAAACACTTCGCAGTTAGTCGTTGCGAACAGTTTTCGGAAAATGACAAGAGCGAACGGCTTTCGTGGTTCCATCTTCTTGCGTAAGAATCAGAGCTGAGATGTTCGGCTGCCGGGCAATTATCCGCAATCCGTCTTTGGGGCCCATCACAGAAACGGCTGAGGCCCAGGCATCGGCCAAAGTCGCTGTCGCGGCGACAACCGTGACACTGCTATGAGTCGTCAATCCCATGCTCGTTTTAGGATTCACGATGTGTGAATATCGAACACCATCAATTTCGACGAATTGAAATGCGTCTCCCGAAGTGGCGATGGCAACATTTGAGACATTCAGGAATTCAGTCGGTTCACTCTCGGGAGTTTTCAGAGCCGCGATGCCGACTCTCCAAGCGGCTTGATCGGGGGGAGGCTCACTGGCCAGCAAATCTCCCGAGGCATCAATTAACGCAGAAGTGATCCCGTGTTGCTGGAGAACTTTCATCGCTTCGTCGGCAGCATAACCTTTGGCAATACCACCCAAGTCGAGTTTCATGTTTTCTCGGAGAAGCTCGACGGTTTGTTTCCGAGAATTCAATTTGATGAATTGATAGCCGACGGAAGTTCGAGCGGTTTCCATACGCTCGGGATCCGGGAGTTCTTTTTGTCTGCGTGCGCGACGCCAGAGACGAACATACGGGCCAACAGAAACATCAAATGCTCCGTCTGACGCTTCTGAAATCGTGTGAGATCTCTGGAGGATATCGAAGAGTTCGCGGCTCACTTGGACAGATTTATTCGAGCCGGAAGATCGGGATAATCGGGAAAGTTCGCTCTCAGGGGCGTAATCACTGTAAATATCGTTTAATTCTTTGATCCGTTGGTAGGCATGATCCAGGGCTTTGTTTGCTGCCGACTGATCCGTCGCGTATAATACGATACGAAAAGGCACGCCCATTTGTGCCTCTGTCCGTTCAAAACGCGAGAGCGTTTTTGCCGGAGACGGGGTTTGTGCAACGGCGTTGCTTCCCACCCCAAACATCCCACCTCCCGCAAGACAAAACAATATTTTCAGGAGACTCTGCATTGCAATACTCGAATACGAACACGATGAAGCTGGCGACCTTGTGGTCGTTTACTATCTTACCCTTCGCAGTCAGCATAGCCCAAGCCGAAGATGTCGAGATGAAGCCGTATCAACAGAAAATCCGCGGAACCGATATCACCTTCGATATGGTCCCAATCCCGGCTGGAGAGTTTATGTTGGGAAGTGCCGGATCCGAAGCTCATCGCGGCGATGATGAGGGGCCACAGGTCAAAGTCAAAATCGACCCGTTCTGGATGGGGAAAACTGAAGTGACCTGGAATCAATACGAACTCTGGATGTTCTCGCTGGAATATGAAGATCGTCTCCGTTTGAAGATGGGGACGAATGAGAACGAAAAGAATTCAGATGCCGTCACACGTCCGACCAAGCCATACACCGATATGACATTCAATATGGGGCGTGATCAATTTCCCGCAATCAGCATGACTCAGCTGGCGGCCAAAATGTATTGCAAATGGTTGTCTGCGAAGACTGGCGACTATTATCGTCTCCCTACCGAGGCGGAATGGGAATACGCCTGTCGGGCAGGGACAACGACTGCGTACTCGTTTGGCGATGACCCGGAACTCCTCTTGGAATACGGGTGGTTCTTCGACAATGCCGACGACGCCTACAAACAGGTTGGTTTGAAAAAACCGAATCCTTGGGGGTTGTACGACATGCACGGCAACGTGGCAGAATGGTGTCTCGATCAATATCACGAAGATGCCTATCAACAGATTGTTGATAAAAAGATGAACTCGAATCCATTGTTCGTGAATGGCGAGCTTTATCCGCGTTGCGTGCGTGGAGGATCATGGGACGACGATCCAGAAATGTTGCGATCTGCGGCCCGTCGTGCGTCCAGCGAAGACTGGAAAATTCAGGACCCCCAATTGCCCAAAAGTGTCTGGTATCATACGGATGCGCAATTTCTGGGATTTCGAATTGTGCGACCTTTGAAAACGCCGACCGCTAAAGAAATCGAGGAGAAGAAACTCGGGCCAATCATTCCTGAAGGGGCTCGAACTTCGAAAATCACTGCGGACGGTGGAAATAAGTAATAATTGACTATGAAGCAGTGATCCTTCACACTGGAAGCACAAACGAAACCGCCACCTGCAGACGCTCATGCAGTATTGGCTCAAACAGTATTTTTATCGGCCTCCCTTTCTGGCCAAACACTTTCACACACGGGAGAAACAGATGAGTGACAAAAACACCGCCGACCGGCGGGATTTCCTCAAGCAATCCACCGCAGCCGCGGTTGGTGCCACAGTCTTGGGACACTTGGCGACACCGGCGGGCGCTTATGCTCAAGGTGACGACACGGTCAAGGTTGGTCTGATTGGATGTGGAGGCCGTGGAACTGGGGCAGCGACTCAAGCCCTTTCGACAGAAGGCTCTGTCAAATTGGTGGCGATGGCTGATGCGTTTCCTGATCAGTTAGAGAGCAGCCTGAGTCGTATCAAAAAACAACTTCAGAATACTCCAGAGCGAGTGGGCGTTGATGAAGATCACAAATTCATCGGATTGGAATCGTTTCAACAGATGATGGCGAGTGATATTGATCTCGTCATTTTGGCGACTCCTCCCGGCTTCCGTCCCATCATGTTTGAAGCGGCTGTCGCAGCCGGCAAGAACGTGTTCATGGAAAAACCGGTAGCCACCGATGCACCGGGTGTCCGTAAAGTTCTGGAAAATGTTCAAATTGCCAAGCAAAAGAATTTGAAAGTCGGCGTCGGTCTCCAACGCCATCACCAAAACACCTACCTCGAAACGATGAAACGATTGAAGGACGGCGCGATTGGTGACATTGTCGCGATGCGTTGTTATTGGAATAACGCAGGTGTTTGGGATCCTCGTAAGACCCGCGAAGAAGTCAGTGGAGAAATGGAATATCAGTTGCGGAACTGGTACTACTACAACTGGCTCTGCGGCGATCACATCAACGAGCAACACATCCATAATATCGATGTCTGTAACTGGTTGATGGATGATTTCCCAATGACCGCGAACGGCATGGGTGGTCGTCTTTATCGAACCGACAAAAAATATGGTGAAATTTTCGATCACCATGCTGTCGAGTTTACTTATGCAAACGGCGCCAAAATGTTCAGTCAATGTCGCCATATGCCACGATGTTGGAATAGTGTGAGTGAACATGCTCACGGAACCAAAGGGTCTGCCGATATCAGTGCCAGTTCTTACACTTCGGGTGAGGAAAAATGGCGTTATCGGGGAGAGAAGAACAACCCGTATCAAACCGAGCATGACGATTTATTCGCAGCGATTCGGAATGATGTTCCCTACAACGAAGGCGAATATGGTGCCAAGAGCACGATGACAGCCATCATGGGACGATTCGCAACCTACTCTGGTCAAACAGTCACTTGGGAACAAGCTCTCAACTCAGACCTCAGTCTCTTCCCGAAAGAACTGTCCTGGGATGCGGCTCCTCCAACACTGCCGGACGAAAATGGACAATACCCGATTCCGACTCCGGGAACTGGTATGAAAGTGATGTAACTTTGATTTTGACGCTTTGAAACGATAGAAACGGGTCGACAAATCAGTGTCGGCCCGTTTTTTACTTCCAATGGAGTATTTCCGTGTTCACGGTTGAATTGACCGGGTTTGGGATGCGTGTTACTCTAGTTGTTCGCTGATTCAGCATAAGAAGCCAATATTCACGAGAGTTGAGAGAATTATGGGACGCCGACATAAAGACCGCGAACTTGCTCAAAAGCGTAAGCGTAAAGCCAAGCTGAAGAAGTATCGCAAGTTGTTTGCTGCTGCCAAAACAGAGCCTGAACGACAAGAACTCCAGGAAAAAGTGAACCGCATCAGCCCATTCACCGTGTTGGCTGAAGGCTGAATTGGAGTCTAATTCGACTTAACCTCTCATCATCAGCGAGGTCTCTTATGCGCCAATTTCTGATATTTGCTGCGCTGTTTGGTTTCGTTCTGACTCCGTTAATGGCTGAAAACCCTTCTTCAAAATGGGAACCAGCCATCCAGAAATTTGTGGAACAGGACAAAGCTTCTGCTCCCCCTGAAAATGGTGTTCTGTTCGTGGGGAGTTCGAGTATCCGATTGTGGGATCTCGAAAAGTCATTCCCCGAGAAGAACTACCTCAACCGTGGCTTTGGCGGTTCACAAATTGCCGATTCGATTGCTTTCGTCGATCAACTCGTCCTCAAGCATCAACCCAAAGTCGTTCTGATGTATGCGGGCGATAACGATATCGCTGCGGGGAAATCCGCTCAAACCGTTGCTCAAGATTTCAAGACGTTCCAAATGAAAGTGAACGCAAAACTTCCCGACACCAAGATCATGTATATCGCGATCAAGCCGAGCATCAAACGGTGGGACATGTACCCAAAGATGTCTGCTGCGAATCAGCTAATCGCCGAATACTGCAAGACCGATGATCGACTCACCTATCTCGATATTGCGAGTCCCATGTTGGGTGAAGATGGTACGCCCAAACCTGGGCTATTTGCAAAAGACGGTTTGCATTTGAACGAAGCCGGCTATGAAGTTTGGACCAGTGTTGTCGCACCGCATCTCAATGCTTCGAATTGCGCGACAGAGTAGAAGATCTAAGAAAAGCGAACTCACTCCAACCCGCTCTAGCCTGCTTTTCGCCGTAGTTCTCTTGCACTTTCAGAGTGAGTCTTAGAAGGAGCATGCATCGGAGCATGCGGACCTCGCAAATCAATTTCCGCTTCCTTATTGATGCCGCGTCGTTGCTCTTTAAGGCTCAATAAAGCGGGAAGAAGAATCAGATCACCCACAACAGCGGCAAGCATCAATGCGGTCATCATGAATCCAAACCGGGCGGTCGGTGCAAAACTGCTCAATCCTAATGCGGTCATTCCTACCGCAGTAATTACGGACGCATTCAAAATCGCTCCCCCGGTGAGCAACAGTGCTCGACGAGCGGCTTTCGTGGAGCAATCACCTGATTGGCAGGCATCTTTGTAGCGGACGAGATAATGGAACGTACCGTCCACGGCAAGCCCCAATGCGATGCTTCCAGTCATCATGGTTCCGATCTCAACCGGCACACCAAACCAACCTAATAGACCGAAGACAATGCAGACCGGCGTGAGATTGGGGATCATGGCAATCAAGCCAGCTTTAAGTGACCTCAGCGAGATCACCATGACAGTTGTAATGATCAAAAATGCCGTGGCAAAGCTTTCCCAGAATCCGGTAAATATCTGTTTCTGCGCATGCTCCAGTAGAATCTCCATTCCCGTGAATCGAATGGGGATTTCGCTTTCCGTCGCGGTAATCAGCTCGTTGATTGTTTGTCGGTCGGACTGTTCGATGTTTTCAGAGAACCGGGCAGAAATGCGCCATAGTCTTTCACCGCGAGAAATGAAGTCGCTGTCGCCGTGCGATTGTTGGGCACGATTCAGTAATGCGGCTGCTTCAAATGGATCAGTCGGCAATTGTGTGGGAAGGAATGTGGCCGCAGAGACGGCATATTCGATGGAAGGATGATCTTCCAGAGTCGAACAGACATTCTGAATGTGAGACAGTTTGTCGGCAAAAGGCATTTCGAGCCCGCCGAAGTCGACAACGGCTTCGATAGATGAAGTGCTGGCGAATTTTTCTTCCAGTAGTTTTGTATCCTGAATGACCTTGCCATCTTGCGGCAAAAAGTCCAACGCATTGATACGCGAGTTCAAGGTTTTCAATCCGATTCCACAGGCAATAATCAGAATCAAAGTAGCCACCACTACAGAGCGGGAATGATCGACCACCCAGAAAGCAAATCGGGAGAGTCGATAGTCGTTCCCTTGACCAACTTCTTTCGGTAAAGGGTAGAGAGTCAACATTGCAGGTGTGACTCCAAAGCCCACCAGTAGTGAGACGATGGCTCCCAAAGCGGCACCGAATCCGAATTGTCGGACAGGAGCCATTTCGCTCACCATCAATGATGCCAAGCCAATAGCGGTAGTCAACATAGCCAGGAAGCACGGTTTCCAAGCCATTTTGAGGGCACGATCGAGTCGATCATCCCCATGACAGTGTCGATAATAGTGTGTCACATGAATTGACGCTGCGAGCGTGAAGACCATGACCATGATCGACAGGGCACCGAGAATAAAATTCGCCTCGCCACCCGACCATTTAATGATGGCGCCACTTAATTCAATGGCCCACAGAGTTTGGCCCAGCAGACCGAAAGTGAGTTTCCAGTCTTTCAGTGTGTAGTACAACAGGAACAGGCTGATCAGCATCGTCAGCATGAAGAATTTGGAAGCTTCGTCTTTCCCACCCAGACGATCCAATTCAGTCACAATGATCGGTGCACCTGCAAGATGATATTCTGTCTCATCCAACTGGCAGTAAGCTAATTCGCCGCGTAAGTCTTCGACGAGTTGAGCGCGGTTGGACGTCCCTTCTGCTGACAAAATGGTCATCAATGCGAGCATTGTGCCGTCTTTAGATCGACAAAGTCCGCGCAGTCGATGATCAATTTCTTCCGGTGCGATTTGCATCTCGGTCATCGCATTGGCGAGTTGTCGAGGAGAATAGCATTCTGAGACACCGGAGAGTTCGGTAATCCGAGTCGCTAATGAGTCTACCAATCCCGACTGTTCCAATTCCGTCGGCAAGGCAACGATGATGATTTCTTCGGCACCAAAGTCGAGTTTGAAACGGTTGTAGTCTTCGCGAACTTCCTGGTTATCAGGCAACCAGGTTTCAATGTCATTGTTCGAGGGCATCGAATTAGATTCGATGTACAGAATCGGGAACGTGATCAGCAGGAACCACATCAATTTGCGGCTATGCGTTTGATAAAACTTTGACCACATACGGTCAGTTCCCTGAGTCCGAGTAATAAACAATCGACTTATCGGCCTTCATAAGACGAGATGCCCTGTGTCCATCGTGGGACGTTTTGCATGGGCCTCCTGAAAAGAATCGGACGTTAGCCGAGGTTTCTGAAAGCCAAACCTTGTCAAGTCGCACGGGTTACAAAGAACGGTTTGACTGGCATGTTCGACTAGAGAGATCGTTTAGATTTACGGGTTCGCCAGAGTTATTCTTAAGTCTCCAGGTTACCTAATCCAGATAAGCCATCCGATCATTCCAGAAGGCGTATTACTGACTGGAGATCCTGAGCGAGTACTGTCATCGGTGCCAGGTCCTTCGACTTCTATCATCGCGAGATAGAAAAAATCCCCGAGACGATTTTGGTCGTCTGGGGATTTCAGATTTACGTAAAAAACTGAGTTTACACGTCGTGAATCATGAATGTTCGACGACGGTGATAGATGGCAGCCAATAAGATCAATCCGGCGAGGCCGACCAACGCCAGTTTGTGCAGAGGAATACCCATGACTGTCATTCCGGCTGCATCATTGGAGGCTCCCTTTTCGTCGGGAGCAGCAGGAGCTGATTCACTTAATGGTGCGGTCGATTCCAATGTCGTTTCCATGATTTCCGCGTCTTCAAATCCCGCAAACAAATCCTCAGCAGCCGCGATTTCGTCATTCGACTCCTCGGCAAAGACAGGACGTTCAGCAGGATTATCTATAGGAGTTGGTAATGGTGCGGGATCGTTTTCCCGGATCGTTGCCAATGAAGCATCGAGCTTCGTCCATTGCAGGTTTTCTGGTGAATAAATGTGTGAAGAACTGATCAGGCGAGTCTGAACATTGGCGTTCGACTGTCTAGGTGAGCGAGTCACTTCCATGAAGCCACCCTGAGAACGAGGTTCTTGGCTCATTGAATTCCAGTCGCGTGTACCTGAAGTCGTTCCCGGAGATTTGACCTGTGAAGGACGAGGATTCAGGAACTCAGCAGTTTTGAACTGTTTATCGATTGATGGTGTGCTTGCACGTGGCGTTGTGACGGCAGGTGCAAGGTTTTCAGCAACTTGCTGAGGTTGAGTCACAGAATCGCGTCCCGGCCATTGAGGCAAAGGCGATTCAGTATCAATTGCTGGACGAGCCGCAACATTTGTCGCTGGGGCCGGCTGAAGATTCAAGTTCGCACAACCCGAAGGGACTTGTGGTTGAGTCGTCTTCGCAATGCTCGCTGTCTCTGCGGATTTCATTTTAATCAGGCTGATGAGTTGCGCGGGGGTTTGCTCACGCAAGCCAAACTCGATATTTGCATTGTTCGAGAGTTGCTCAGCGGAAACAGCAGTTGCCAGTGCATCTTGGTATTGGCCTGCTCGGGCCTGAATACGAGATCGCTTCATCAGTTGCTGAACTTCCAGATGTGCCCACGCTTCTTGTTGCTCGGCTGCTGATTGGGATCCCGCCAGTGGGTGACTGCTTCCCGCTTCAGCGATTGGTGTATCGAGTTTCGGCTCTGTGGAGACAACGGTTTGTGGCGCTGGCTTAATCTCTGGTTTGGCTTCTTCCATTTCAGCAAACGGATTTCTGACGACTCGCGTTTCCGCGACAGGATTCGCTGAGATTGTGGAATTGAAAGGCATCGCGGGTGCTCGCCGTGAGGCAAGTTCAGCTTGCTCTTCCATTTCTTCTTGCAGCTCCTCAGTATCCTCTTCAATATCTTGAGAGGCCGAAGCTTGCAGTTCTCGCAATGTATCTTCAAAACCTGGAGCAAATTGATTGCTAAGGTCTTCAGAAGCAACTTCTTTCACAGGAGCTTGCGGTGCAGAGGCCGTTCCCTGATCGAGTTGTGCCCAGTCTGGAAGATTTGTTTCTCCACTTGAGGATGGGGCAGAATCGGGTTTGACCTGTTGTGAGGCTGCCAAGAAGGGGTCATTCAGTTCGTTTGACCTGGTGCTTGGGATAAGAGTGTTGCGACGTTCTGCTGATCGGCTGTCTGATAACGCACGTTGCTCGGCTTCTAACTCCGCAATACGTCGTTCGAGAAGCAAACGCTGACGTTGTGCTTCTGGAGAAGCTTCGGGCGCGGCTTCAACAATCTCTTCCTCTTTATTTTTTCGACTAAACCGACGAAAGATGTTGAAACGGCTACTGCGTGACTCTTCGGCTTCTTGTTCCGCTTTGGCGACCGCAAAGACATCGTTTTCCTTGGGTTTTTCTAACGACGCTTCGCTGGCGGCAAGTCGCTCTCGCCATTTTTCGGCCAGCGCCTCATCGTCCGACGCGGATTGTGTTTTGTCGCCACTAGGCCAGAAACGGGTGAATCGCATTTCGGGCCCAGACGAACAGCCTGCAAGAAGGCTGCTACCAATGGCGAGAACTGTCAGTTTTTTGCGAAGGTCCGTGGAGATCAACATCTTGAATCTCTCTCTCTGATTGTGATGCGTTGGAGATGGCGCACACAGTCCCGAGATGGTCTGTGATACTCTCTCATCGTTTGCATCGACCGGTCCGGTTATAACAATTAGCCACATTCGGCCTGTTCCAACCGATTTACAAAACAGGTCGAAAGTCCGTTCTTTTCCGGCAAGCTAGGTAAACTTTAACGGTCGGGAGTCCCTCGAAGAGTATTCACTGAGGGGGAATACCGCAGTTCGGGCGATCTACTTTTTGCGAGCAGGAGTAGATTTCATCAGCGCGCGAAGTGTTTTCAGATTGACCGGATCCATTTCTTGATCACCTTCTTCTTTGGGAGTTTCCATATACATTGGATGATTGGCAAATCGTTTGTCGTTCAAGAGATGCCGAAATGGTTCGAGTCCCAGAAAACCCTCTCCAATGTGTTCATGACGGTCGACTCGACTCCCAAATTCTTTTTTACTGTCATTCAGATGGAAGCCGCGAATCCAGTCGATTCCCACGGTCGCATCGAACTTCGCAAAAGTCTCTTCGTACTCCGACTTCTTTTGCAATGGATATCCGGCTGCAAAAATATGACAGGTATCAACACAAACACCGAGACGATTATTCTCATTCACATTCTCGATCAGATACTGCAATTCCTCGAACTGATAGCCGAGATTGGTGCCCTGCCCGGCAGTGGTCTCCAACCAGGTTTGTGTATTCAGGCCCGGTGCGCGAAGATGAATCTCATCCAAAGCAGCCACGATTCTGGCGAGTCCTTCTTCCGGCGTTGATGAAACATAACTTCCCGGATGCAGAACGACTCCCAATAATCCCAATTGTTCCGCCCGTTCCAACTCAACGACAAACGAGTCGATCGATTTTTCCCATAGTTCATCCTTGGGACTGGCCAGATTGATCAAATAACTGGCGTGAGCACATGGCTTCTGGACACCAGACACGTCCATCGCTTCCCTGAAAAGCCGAACATCCTCGTCCGAAATTGGTTTCGCACGCCATTGATTGTTGTTCTTAGTGAAGATTTGGACGCAATCCATCTGGCATTCGGCAGCAGCGTCAACGGCCTTATAATAGCCGCCAGCAATCGACATGTGGGCTCCCAGTAATGGCATTGAAACTGCTCCTTAAATCATCCTCTTGAAATCAAATCACATTGGCGTGTTGAATCGCCGTATTGACGGTAAATCTCTCCTCACCGAATCACAACCATTTGGTAAGAAATATCTTGAGTTTACGAAGGTCTGAGTCGCGGAATCTGTCTCTGCTGCCTAGGATATGAGAATACTGACATCCCGTCCTGCATTCTTTTTGAAGTCGCTATGTTTCTCACAATTACCCTTTGGATCGTCGGCATACTCCTCGGTCTGTTTCTACTGGCTGCGTTTTTGAACCAACCGCTGCGACGCTGGGTCTATCAGCGTGAAGAACGACAGGCACGAGAACAGTTTCGTCAGCAACGCGAAACATTAGAAGCCAAATTTTTTGACATGGCCCGCCAACTTGGTAAACCGCGCGATCTCGTCTGGGTGGACTGCGACTGGCAACAAACAGTCACTTTCGCACGAGATGCACAAACGGGGCTACTCACGGCATTCGCGGCGGTGAATGTCAGTTTTGAAGCGGTGGAAGGTGGAGACATGGAAGAGGTGGAAGCCGTCGGTTTACTGCGAGAGTGTGCGGCAGTTTTCCATTTCCAACAAGGAGCCTGGGGGACAGGAGGCCGTGCATTGTTCAATATGAACCCTGAGGATGCCGTCTCGCGATTGGGAGATCAATACGTACCGATCTGACAATTCGGGATTGCGTGAAGGTGGCCTCTCAGATTGGCGAACCTCATCCACCTTTCTGCTGTCTGAAATACCGAGGAAAATGTGCAGTTGTTTTCGGTTTCCCTCATCCAGGGAACGTGCTAAACTATCCTCATCAGTTAAGGGCAACCTTTTCTCATGCACCCGTGGCGCAACTGGATAGCGCATCGGTCTTCGGAACCGAGGGTTGGGGGTTCGAATCCCTCCGGGTGTATTTTTAAGCCACTTTCGAGTGGCTTTTTTTGTGCGCTGAACTGTTTCTCTGTCACTTGAGCTTCTCTCATTGATTACGAGATCGGAGTTTTTACCCGCCTTGCCCGATTCTTGCTCGATGAACTATATTTCGCTGTATCAATTGGCTTCCTCCTTTTTCTGCCTACTGGCTAAGCTTCCATGATCATCGGATTTGAACTGGTAGGCATTCTCGTTCTGGCCGTATTGGTCTGGTTCTTACCAGATCGCATCAATCGAAACAGATTCATTCGAGGGATGTCACGCAAATTTCATACGTTTGCCGTACATCGTAACTGGTCAATCATCAGTGTCGGCGTGTTAAGTCTCTCCTTGCACATCCCCACGCTTCTGAATGGAACTTATCCCGAACCTTCGGTTCACGATGAGTTTTCCTACCTGCTGGCAGCAGAGACATTTGCTGAGGGTAGGCTAACAAACGAAACTCATCCTCTCTGGGAGCACTTTGAGAGTTTTCATATTTTGCAACAACCGTCCTATATGTCGAAGTATCCTCCAGCGCAATCGTTGTTTCTCGCCTTGGGGATTCAGGTCGGCGGTCATCCGATTGTTGGTGTTTGGATCAGTATGGCATTAGCGTGTGCCGCAGTTTGCTGGATGTTGCAGGCCTGGGTTCCCGAACGATGGGCGTTGTTTGGGGCGATGATCATGACTCTGCGACTCACCCCCGGATACTGGGGCAACTCGTATTGGGGCGGAGCAGTTGCCGCGTTAGGAGGAGCCCTGTTACTGGGGGCGTTGCGTCGCCTGAGTGATGACCCACGTTGGCAGAACGGAATAATGTTTGGTCTGGGTCTGTCGATTTTGGCTCTCTCCCGACCTTACGAGGGATTTGTTTTTTCGTTGGTCGTTATGGTCTCGTTAGGGATCTTGATCATTTTTTCAACGCAGTTTTCTAAGAGACAGGCTATCAAAGTCTCGATGACATGCCTGACAATTCCACTGCTCACTCTCAGTTGGCAAGCCTACTACAACAATCAAGTGACCGGTGATCCCTGGAAGATGCCTTATCAAGCGCATAATGACCAATACGCGGCCAATCCCACATTCTTTTTCCAGCATGATGACCGACAAATTCCCGAGTACAGACATCCGGCATTTCGAAGATATTATCTGGAGTGGGAACGGCCAAATTATCAGACCTTCTCGACCAACTTCGGATGGAATAAGGCACTCGGAGAAAAGTTTCTGGAGTTTCTGCGATTCTTTGTTGGACCCGCACTCGCGATCCCCTTGCTGCTATGCGTTCGACATTTTCGAGATCGCTGGCTGATTGTCTGTTTGGCATGTTGCCTCGCGGTGGGGTTGGCTGTCTCACAAATCATCTACCTGTTCCCTCATTACACCGCACCTCTCGCCGGTCCTATGACACTCTTCGTTGTGGTTGGCTTACGCGACTTGCGTACTTGGCATCCTCGGGGAAAATTAATCGGACGGATGATGGTCTGGGGAATCGGTTGCATGTTCGTCCTCTTCCAGTGCATGCCGGCATGGCAAAAAGGACCAGTCATAAGCGAGCGTGCCGAGATCATCAAAGGGATCGAGCAAATCTCCGGCAAACACACAGTCTTTGTCCGGTATGCAGAACACCATACAATTCACAAAGAATGGATCTACAATCGAGCAGACATCGATTCCTCTCGGATTGTCTGGTCCCGATTCATGGAACCTCAAAAAAACCAGCGTGTTCTGGACTATTACCCAAACCGAAAATTTTGGGTGTTGAGCTTTGAAGAACAGGATCAACCAATCCTCGAGTCGTATGATCGTTTCTCTGGTCAAGCAATCGACTTAGTGCCGAAATTGCCTGATGAACTACGATAAGGTAGCGATTAAGAGGTCATTTCAAAATAAACGGTCGCACCGGCAAGTACACTCTTGTATATTGAAAGGTTCAGTTAATGAGAAATTCTCCCTGTTCCCCTCGTCGCCAAAGCATATTATAGAAGCGGAGCGGGCCGTTCCTATTTTGGGAAGTTGGTTATGTCGTCTGTTTCCGGCACTCAATCGGAAGAAGTGAAAACACACATCGAATGTGATCATTGCGGATTCTCCGTTGCAAGCGTTTCTCCCTCCCTCAATCGTTGCCCTCGCTGCTGGCGACCAATTCAAGTGCCGTCGAGTGAGAATCCTCCACACAAACAGACCAGCTTGGTCTTCGCAGAGGCAACTTCAGCAGAATCTGAAGAACCAGATCACTTACTATTGATCTTAGGGATTGACGAAGACGACGAGCCGGAGAGTTCGAAGAGCCGAATGAAACGCTGGCTGGCGGGATATGGGGTTTCATTCTTTGTTCACGGGATCATCTTGCTGTCTGCCGCCTTGATTGTCTATCAGGTGCAAAAGTTCAATTGGCACGATTCCATCCAATCGTCGGTCAGCGAAGGGCTGGGTGGGTTGGGAAGTGCTGGTGGACTCGAACCGATGCAACCGATTGAGTTTCAAGTGAAGCGAGAAGTGCAGGAACTTTCGTTTGATAATCCTGCCTACCAATCGGCAACCGTACTCAACTTTGGAGAAGGAGGAGACTCGCAAGGAGTGGGTGATGGGGGGATCGGTTTTTTCGGAACGAAATCGAAGGGTAATTCGTTTGTGTTTGTCGTTGATATTTCAGGCAGTATGCAAGCGAACTTTCTGGACCCTGACCCTGAAAACCCGGGAACCCTCCGGGTTATCACACGCTGGGACAAAGCGCGTGATGAATTGCTCTCTGCCATCAATGCGATGACCGAGGAACAAACCTACTGTGTTGTTCTGTATAACGACCGACATCGCCCCATGATGGAACAAGGGCGCGTTGTTGGTCTTCGATCGGCTTCCCTCAATAATCGTCAAAAAACAAAACGCTGGTTACAGACAATCGGTGCTATTGGGGGGACGGATCCCACGGAATCACTCGCTTTCGGTCTCGATCTGCGTCCAGACGTTCTCTATTTTCTCACCGATGGAGCAATCCCGGAACTCTCGCGCGAAGTCTGCGAGATCGCCAATCATGGTCAGACGGTGATCCATACCACCTGTATCGGCTACCCCCTCAACGATCTGCTACAGATGATTGCAGCCGATCATAAGGGCCAATTTCGAGCCATTACTCCCGATGGGGACTTGGGAGCTCCTGAAGGAATCTCACTGATTCTGTTAGTGCGCAGTGAATCAGGGCAACGACAAAAAATGATTCACATGCAAAAAGGGCACGAGCAACTGCTCGAAGCGATCGGTGATCCCGCAATCAGGTTTCAGACACCCAACACGCATTCGACCTTGTTTCTTCACAATGCGGTCTCCAGCCCCACCGAATTTAACACCGAACTTCTGAAGCTGTTAAGAGTTCTCAACACAGAGGGATCTCTTCGAATGACGAATCAGGTCCGTTCGGGAATATTGGGAGTGGGTGTTTCTCTCGACTCAGATCGCCCATTGACCGATGTCACAACCATCGAAGACCATCGAGCTTTGCAGATCACCGTCAAAACGTTATTGGACAGCATTGTGTCCCCAGATGATTTTGAATCATTCCCACAAAACATCAAAACGATCTATTTGTTCGGAGATCTACAATCAAAGAGAGAGATCGAATCAAGTTTGGAAGTCTTCGATCTTTATAACGGCTCGCAAATGGACATCATCGATGGTGACGATTTCCTGCGCAAAAATCGTTGAGCATTCAAGAGCTTCCTAGACAGTCGCAATTCTCTCTTGGAAGATTCTCAGTGACTGGTTACGATTCCCTCTCTTGGAGCGAGTTTCATTGAAGTGCTACAGTTAAGTGAAATGTGATATCGACTCTCATCTCTAGTTTGAATTCTTTTAGTAGCACAAGCCGCCATGACAAACAGCGGAACCTGGTCCACTTCTACAAGCCTGCTCAATCGTATCAAGCAGAACGACCCCCAAGCATGGGAACGCTTTACTCATGTCTATACGCCTCTTGTGTACACTTGGGGCCGTCGTCAGGGACTGAATCAACAGGATGCCGGCGATTTAGTACAAGACGTGTTTACTCGAGTCTTCCAGTACATACAGTCGTTCGAACCCGATAACTTTCGTGGCTGGTTATGGATGGTCACTCGGAACCAGATTCACAAAATGGCTGGGCAGAACCCCGTAATCTTACAGGCCTCAGGTGGCAGCCAGGCATACGATCAATTGAACGAATTGCCTGCCGATCAAGAATTTAGTGTACTCCCTGATGAGGGATCTTCGATTCCTCCCTGGCAATCACCCGGCAACAACGCTTTGGTTGTTTCACGAGCGCTTGAAACGATCAGGGACGACTTCTCTGCGACCACTTGGACTGCTTTCTGGCAGACCTCAATTGAAAACTTCACAGCGAAAGACGTGGCTCAAAGGCTGGGGATGACATCCGTTGCCGTCCGACATGCCAAGTTTCGAGTCCTCCGGCGTCTCAAAGAAGAAGTGGGAAACCTCTAAAAATCTTTCCGCGAATATTCGATGTAAGTCGTTTCTGAGTAGGCATCTTTCTCCCCTCTTGATGCCTTTGAACAAGCTGTCACCAACGTTTTTTTGCGTTTTCAGCTAACACATTTTGATTCTCTGGGAATGAGGGCATCCCATTCTGGTGATTGCTCTCATCAAAGGTTTGATTATGACGCAGCATCAGTCACATTTCTTCTCCCTCAAAAACGACCACGAGTCGGATGCGTTTCTGATGCGCCTCGCCGAATATGAGGAAAAAGGGGAAGCATCACCCGAAGAACAACCCGCTCTCGATCATCTTCTGAATGAACTTGAATCGTTCGTCGAAGTGCTGCAAACGCCTTTGAACTTGGAGGACAAACAATTCCTCTCTGAAGATGGATGCCTGCGAGCATTGGAACAATCCAATCGACTCCACGAGACTCTTCACCTTCAGTCCGAATCCACATCACCCGAACAAGAGCTGACGCAAGTAGGAGTTTACCAGATTCTGAGCACCATCAGCTCAGGAGGAATGGGAAGGGTCTATCGTGCCGTCCACCGTCGATTGGGGCAGGAAGTGGCGCTCAAAACATTACCTGGGCGAAAGATGCTTCACAAACCGTAAATTGCCCGGTTTGATCGTGAAATGAAGTTAGTTGGCAAACTGAATCACCCTCGAATTGTCAAAGCGTATGACGCCGGTGAAGTGGAAGGCATTCCTTATCTGGCCATGGAACTTGTGGAAGGCATCGATCTCTCAACCTTGGTGAAGCGTGGCGGAACTCTTGCAATCGAAGATGCGTGTGAAGTGATCCGTCAAGCTGCAGAGGGATTGCAGTATATTCACAAGCAAGGACTCGTGCATCGAGATATTAAGCCTTCAAATTTGATGCTCACTACACACGGTGAAGTGAAAATTCTTGATCTCGGCCTGGCTCAGATTCGGATGCAGGGTGATGACGAAGAGCTGACTCGCTCTGGCCAGGTGATGGGCACACTCGATTACATGGCGCCCGAACAGGCGCTCGATTC
>Ga0181596_10001428_pt1 | contig 24460 bp, 20 predicted proteins | sample 041ome_6_FD_148655 | JGI IMG/M metagenome (GOLD analysis project Ga0181596, IMG submission 148655) | Coastal salt marsh microbial communities from the Groves Creek Marsh, Skidaway Island, Georgia - 041402US metaG (spades assembly) | ecosystem: Environmental > Aquatic > Marine > Intertidal zone... | reverse complement strand
CGTCCAACTCTAAATTTTTGGGATTTTAAAGGGCGTTGGAAAAAAACGGCACCCAATTCTTGAGGATCATTTTCTGAATCTCCAATCAATTCATTACGAACCTCAGGAAGTAAGTCATGATGAAAATTACTCTGAAAATTCCAAATCTGATGAGTTTCCTCCAAAAACATTTCCCTTGCCAAGAACCGGTTACGAATGCGTTCATTGTGCTGAGAATAGGATGCCTTTTCTTCAGGAAGAATTTTTGATAAATAGGTTCCCAACGATTGATTTTTGGTGTTTTTTTCGGTGTGTAAAATTCCCAACCGATCTATTTTAGGCATACCCGAAAACATCGCGTTTTCTTTAAAACCACTATTTCGATCTGAAATTTTAAACCCCCGATGTATGGTAATTTGATAAAATATTCTTCCTATTTCAAGTTTTGTAATTTTTTCTTTTACGGCACGCTCTCTCAGCTTATAAGGATTCATTTGCAACCACTCACGCAATTCAGCGACTGGAAATCTTTTGGTTTTTTTCCATTCTACAAAAGCTTCCTTGGACAAGGGACACATGCCGTGTTTAATCAAAACTTCAACGACTTTGATTTTTCTTTTCCGGGCGCGTTCATAACGCAGTCTACTGGTTTTTTTATAGCGCTTAAATGCTTTTTTGGAGAGTTCTCTCTTTCCGGAGGCAAAATTTTCACAACCAATAGGGAATACTCGTGTTCCGATTCCCTGAATCTGATGTGTCTCTGAATCAATCAGTGCCCAACCGATAGTATTTACGTCTAGTGAAAGTCCAAGTAAATTTGGCATGTATTATTTTTTTTATATATTTGGGCTCAATCTTATCACAATAAGGCTAAATGCCGTAGATAAATTCTTAAATCCCGCTTCGGTGGGATTTTTATTTTGAGACAAAAACTTGATTAGACAAAAAGTTTGATTCTACTGCAGTGTGGAAATCCATCAACAAATCATAAACCACCCACAGTAATTTTTTGGAATTTGTACAACTGGTACAAAGTTTTTCAACTTGTTTGTGCGCCATCTCCAATGCCAAAGATTTTACGTTTTCTAAAGTGTAATCTTTTTCTCTTAGAATGTTTTTATGATAGGCTATACGAACAGCAGCATAAGGATTTTGAACTTGTAATTTCGAAAATAGATTGGAACAAATACGAGTAAATTCTGTTTCTGAAATCTCGCACAACTCTTGTATCTTTGTGGTGCTTAGACCCAACGCAAAAGATTTTAGTACATGCAACTCTTTGGCGTTTATAGTAATATTGAGATTTGTTGGGGTAGTATCTAACATTATTAAACAATTTAGTTGGACATTTCTGTATCAATCTGAGATCTTCCTATCTGATTGACTTCTCAAATATGATGATTCTTCCTGCTGTCTATCACTATATTAGCATTAACGGTAGAATGATGTAATTTTTGGTTTTAAATCAAGCATAAACGGGAAGTGCATGATTTTTTAAATTGTAGTCTTTTTCCTACGAAAATGATGGCCGCATTAAAAAAAATAAAATAAGATTATTTCGTATTTTTGCCGCATGGAACTTTTTCTAATCACCTTTATTCTTCTTTTTCTCGCTTTTGCAGGGATTGCCATAAAAATTTGGGCAAAAAAAGGCGGCGAATTTTCCGGTACTTGCGCGAGTCAAAGCCCTTTTCTGAACAAAGACAATCAGCCCTGTGGAATGTGTGGTAAGCTTCCTAGTGAAGCCGAATGCAAAAATCCGAATCCTATCAATAATTGATTATTTTAGTACTCAATTGTGAAGGATATGAAAAACAGTGATGAGGACGCATTGATCAGTAGAGCAATTGCGCAGGATCAACAGGCGTTCAATGATTTATTTAATAAACATTGGGATGCCGTGTTTTCTTATTTACTACAACGCACTCAAAATGAAGCTACTGCCGAAGAAATTGCCATTGAAACCTTTGCCAAATCCTTTGACAATATTGTTTCTTACAATTCAAAATACAATTTTCAAGGTTGGTTAATTACCATTGCCAAAAATACTCAAATCGATCGATATCGCAAAGAAAGTAATCAACAAGAACTCGAGGAAAACATAGATGATTCGGAACATTTGGAATTGGCAAGCCCCAACTTAAATCCCGAAGAACATTTAATTTCGAATCAAAGTTTGGATCGTATTTTATTACATATTCAAAATTTGAAAAAAGAATATCGAAATATTCTTAATTTGCGGTATTTCGAGGGCATGAGTTATAAAGAAATGGGGGTGGTTCTAGATCAACCCGTCAATACGATAAAAGTGAAATTATTTAGAGCTAAAAAGATGTTAGCCTCAAGCATAAAAAATGAATAAATTCAGTATTGCAAAACTAGGCCCCGGTTTATTATTTGCGGGGGCTGCCATTGGTGTTTCACATTTGGTGCAATCCACCAGGGCAGGCGCAGAATTCGGTTGGGGATTTGTCTGGGCGTTGTTGTTGATTAATCTTTTTAAATATCCTTTTTTTCAATACGGCCCTCGCTTTGCTTTGGCGACCAACACCACCCTGCTCGACGGCTATCACAAATTGGGGAAAGGTTATTTGTGGATTTATTTCATCCTCAATTTAGCCTCCATGTTTACCATTCAAACTGCCGTGACTATTGTTACCGCAGGCTTGGCTTCCCAACTTTTTGGAATTACCGAAAATTTAGCCCTCTGGGGAGTAATCATCACCCTCGGCAGTATGCTGCTGCTTTTGATCGGAAAATATCAAATGCTCGATCGGATCATTAAAATAGTGATGGTGATTTTGGCACTCAGTAGTGTTGCTGCTTTTTCAATTGCTTTTGGAAAAACCGGCAATCCCCTTTCTTGGCAACAAGTATTTCCCGATAGTTCCGCCCTCCTTTTTTTTATAGCCTTTTTGGGATGGATGCCCGCACCCTTGGATGTATCCATCATGCATTCCATTTGGTCCGTTGAAAAAAATAAGATCCAAAAAAAGTTAATCACCGTAAAAGAAGGACTTTTTGATTTTAATGTCGGCTATATCGCTACCGTTGTATTGGCACTCTGTTTCCTCGGCTTGGGGGCCTTGGTGATGTTCAATAGTGGGATGACGTTTTCAAATAATGGCAATGCCTTTGCAGGACAATTGATTCAACTTTACACCTCCAACTTGGGAGCATCCACCTATACCATCATTGCTTTGGCTGCTTTTACAACCATGTTGAGTACCACCATCACTACCCTCGATGCTTCCCCTAGAGCGATGTCCATTTCAGTTGAGCTGTTATTCAATCGTAAAAACAAACATTTGTATTTGATTTGGATTATTATATTGGCGTTGGGCACAGGATTTATTTTCCTTTTTCTGCTTTCTGAAATGGGACTTTTGGTTCAAATCGCTACCGTCTTGTCCTTTTTAACAAGTCCGCTGTATGCTTTTTTAAATTATCGCTTGGTCACCAGTGACATCATGCCCAAAGAACACCGACCCAAAAAAGGACTTCAAATACTCAGCCTGATCGGAATCACCATTTTATCGGGCTTTACGCTTTTTTACATCTTGCAACTTTAAAATGCAGGAGTTTGTATCTTTGTAAAAAAAATGGCGATGGAGATTAAAGAAGTGAAACACCAAAAAAAACCCGATTGGATTCGTGTAAAATTACCTACTGGTAAGAAATACACCGAACTACGAAGCTTGGTGGATCGTTACAAACTCAACACCATCTGTACCTCCGGAAGCTGCCCCAATATGGGCGAATGTTGGGCAGAGGGCACTGCTACTTTTATGATATTGGGGAATATCTGTACCCGTTCTTGTGGGTTCTGTGGAGTACAAACTGGGCGACCCAGCGCAGTGGATTGGGCCGAACCCGAAAAAGTAGCCAATTCCATCAAAACAATGAAAATTAAACATGCCGTGATTACTTCGGTGGATCGGGATGACTTAAAAGACATGGGGTCTATTATTTGGGCCGAAACCGTAAATGCGGTTCGACGTATCAGTCCCGGAACAACCATGGAAACATTAATTCCCGATTTTCAGGGAAATAAAAGAAATATAGATCGTATTGTTGAAGCGGCTCCTGAAGTGGTGTCACACAATGTAGAAACTGTAAAACGCCTTACCCGCAAGGTTCGCGTACAAGCCAAATATGACACTAGTTTGGAAGTTTTGGAATATTTAAAAGCGCAAGGGGTGCGAAGAACGAAGTCTGGAATCATGCTGGGACTCGGAGAAGAAGAATCTGAAGTGATACAAACACTGCATGATCTAAAAGAAGCGCAGGTGGATGTGGTCACCATTGGTCAGTATCTTCAGCCGAGCAAAACCCACCTGCCCGTGCAAAATTTTATCAGTCCGGATCAATTCAAAAAATATGAAGCCATTGGTAGAGACCTCGGTTTTATTCATGTAGAAAGTGGTCCACTCGTGCGTTCTTCCTACAAGGCACACAAGCATATGTTATAAGTCTTTATTGACTTTTTCCTCAACGAAATCAAGAAATTGTTGTTCCTCGCTTTTTGATGAGAAGGCCAATTCAATGGGTAAATAAAATATTTTATCGGGATCAAAATATGGAATCAAACGACCAAAATCTTTTTCGGTCGTCACTATGGGAGCTGTGCCACTTTCCTGTTTAATCCGCTCAATTCCTCGCATTGTAAAATTATGGTGATCGGGAAATTCCAAATGCTTAAACTGCAATCCCAAGCTTTCCAAATGTTGAAGTAAGGGTTTTGGTTGGGCAATTCCGGTCACTAAGACAAAAGAGGATTTTTTCCATTCCATTAGAGGAACTTTCTTTAGTGTATTTGTTAAATGATGGGCATAGGCAATATGGGTGAAAAACAACAGCTGATGTACTCCCAATTTCAATTGTTTTTGAATCTTTTTTTGCGCATCAATACTAAGATTGGGCGGGCATTTAGTTACCAAAATAAGGGTTGCTCTTCGAGCCCCTGCTTTAGATTCCCTAAGGTTTCCCCAAGGCACTATTTGGTCATTGCTATACAGAGCGTCATAGGCGGTTGTGAGGATCAAAACACGGGGAAGCACCCATCGGTGTTGCATCACATCGTCCAAAAGAACAAGACGGGGGGGATTTTTTTGTTGTTCCAAAAAATTCATTCCCACCCTTCTTTTTTCAGCTACTAAAACCTTTATTTCCGGGTGTTTTTTGTAAAATTGAAACGGTTCGTCACCCAATGTCAATGCTGTAGACCGTTCATCGGCGAGTAACAATCCACGGGTTTTCCGCCCATAACCGCGACTGAGTACGGCGACGGCATACTGCTCTTTAAAATGTTGAATTAAATAATCCACCACTACCGATTTCCCCGTCCCTCCTGTGGATAAATTCCCTACTCCAATACTCGGAAGGGTGGATGACCGTGAGGTAAAGAAACTTTTATCAAACAGAAAATTTCGAGCCCTCATAACAGCACCGTAGATCACGGCAAAAGGAAACAATAAGAATCTCAGGTTTTTCACGCCCATGAAGATAAATATTATATTTGTTTTCAATCTGATTCACATGACAGTAAAAAATGTTCTTACAATTTTAGAAGAATGGGCGCCTTCCTCCTATGCCGAAGATTTTGACAATGTGGGTCTTTTAGTGGGTAATCCGGATCAAAGCTGTAGCGGGATACTCGTCTGTCTGGACTGTTTGGAAGCGGTGGTTGATGAAGCCATCCTACAGAAATGCAATACGATTGTCAGTTTTCATCCCATTCTTTTTGAAGGATTAAAAAAAATAACGGGCAAAGATTATGTGGAACGTGTTGTAATAAAAGCAATACAAAATAACATTGCCATCATTGCCATGCACACCCGTTTGGACAATCATCCGCAAGGGGTCAGCGATGTTATAGCAACACAATTGGGACTTTTGAACACCCAGATTTTGATGCCTAAAACGTCCACTATTAAAAAATTACTAACCTATGTGCCCGAATCTCACTTTGAAACGGTGCTTCAAGCCATACATGATGCTGGAGGAGGAAGCATAGGAAATTATGAAGAGTGTAGTTTTTCTCATGTAGGTACTGGACAATTTAAAGGCAATGCAGTCAGCCAACCCGCCCTTGGGAAGCCCCATGAAAAAACCAAGGTCCAGGAAGTGCAAATTCAAATGGTGTTTAAAACACATCAGGAAGCAGCATTGTTGCGTGCACTCCACCAAAGCCACCCCTATGAATCAGTGGCCTACGAGATCATTACTACAGACAATATAGATCCTGATGTGGGAATGGGAATGATTGGTGACTGTCCTGAAATTCTGGATGCAAAAACATTTATGGAAAGTGTAAAGAAGAAATTGAACTGTTCACATATTCGGCATACGACACTTTTAAAAGATCCCATCAAAAAAGTGGCGGTGCTGGGCGGTTCCGGAAGCTTTGCTATTGCTGCTGCCAAACAACAAAAAGCAGATGTTTTTATTACTTCGGATTTAAAATATCATCAGTTTTTTCAAGCCGAAAATCAGCTGATTTTAATGGATATTGGACATTATGAAAGTGAACAATTCACCAAAAATCTGATATATGATTTTCTTAGCAAAAAAATGCCTAATTTTGCAATCGTTTTATCAAACATCAATAGCAACCCAGTTAATTATTTTTAGCGATGGCCAAAAAAAAAGAAATCCTAGTAGAAGACAAGCTTAGAGCCCTCTATGACCTGCAATTAATCGATTCACGCATCGATGAAATTCGTAATTTGAGAGGTGAACTTCCCCTAGAAGTTGAAGACTTGGAAAATGAAATTTCCGGACTCAACGTCAAGTTGCAAAAATTTAAAGACGAGGTCACTGAAAATGAAAATGGGATTGCAGCGCAAAAAAACACCATTGACGGAGCTAAAGAATTGCTCAAGAAATATGAAGAAAAGCTAAAAAACGTTCGAAACAATAGAGAATACAATTCCATTGTGAAAGAACAAGAATTTCAAGAGTTGGAAATTCAATTGGCCGAAAAACGCATCAAAGAATTTAAGGCACGTATTGAGCAAAAACAAGAGGCTATTTATACGTTGAATGAAAAGTTTGAAGAACGATCTGCGCATCTTGCCGCAAAAAATGGAGAATTGGATGCCATTCTTAAAGAAACCCAAAAAGAAGAGGAACTCCTTTTGAAAAAATCGGAAGAGTTTGAAAAATTGATTGAAGAGCGTTTGATCATTGCTTACAAAAGAATCCGTAGCAATGTGAAAAATGGATTAGCCATCGTTCCTGTTGAGCGTGGTGCTTCCGGAGGTTCTTTCTTTACCATTCCTCCTCAGGTGCAATTGGAGATTGCTTCTCGCAACAAGATCATCACCGATGAACACAGTGGAAGAATTCTTGTTGATGCCGAACTCGCAGCCGAGGAAGTGCTAAAAATCCAGTCTATTATCGAGGGTTAATCCCAATAATCGTACACCAAAACGGAGGCTGTAAAAGGTACAAACAGGGAAACGAACGCTTGATGGGTCGGATGTGGCAAATAAACACTGTCTCGATCTACAGCACGATAAAAATCCATGGTTAAACTGTGCGTATAGCCCCGATTTAATCCTTCGGGTGACACATTATTCCCATAATGTAACTGATGAACGCCTGGAATTTGCTGCAGCGCATAGGCCGCATCTGTAATTTCATTCATCTTTTCATCAGGAACAGCATCTTTGTATTGAATCAAAACTACGTGATGAAGTTTCTTTTCTGGCTCAGTATTGTTGTGAAAACGCTGTACATCTTTGAGAAAAAAGTATCCAATCAACAAGGTTGAGGAATAAAAAACAATGAGGATGAAAAAAGCGATCTTATCTGTGATTCTGAACATAGGATTTAAAAATCTTTTTTAAAAATATAAAAATACGATTTCTAAATGGGAACAAATAAGAATTTAAAAAAACCTGCCTCCGGTTGAACAAAATGTAATAATACTCGCAACTATCAAAATGAAAGATTTTTTGGAGGCAGGTTTACCAAATCTAACTACTTATATAATAGACTTCATAAGCGACAAATAGTTACATGAAGGAAATGGTAAAAAAATGTTAATATCCTAAAATTGGATTTTAAAGGGGATTCGATCCGATTATTTTTTTAGAAAGGTCAAGCTAAAGCCCTTTAGATTAAAGGAATAAAAAAAGAGACATCGAGTGGATGTCTCTTTGAAGGGAAGTGGGCGCTGAGGGATTCGAACCCCCGACCCTTTGGGTGTAAACCAAATGCTCTGAACCAACTGAGCTAAGCGCCCCAATTTTGATTATTGGTCTGCAAATATAAAGTTTCTCTCCAAATTCCAAACGATTCTAAAACATATTTTATGCATTAAATAATACTTCTTTGGTTTCCATTCAAAAAAGCAAGAATGATCACTCCTCAACCCCTTGAAAAAAAGCGAGTAACTCTGCCACTGTAAAGTTGCTACCACAGATGAGAATCAGATCATCGGGGGTGGCTTTAGCGTTGGCTTTTTCATAGGCAGCGTTCAAACTTTCAAAATAGTTTAGGGTGTGAGGAACCTTATCCAAATGGATTTTTAGGGCTTTTAAGGGATAGGCTCTTGGGAGCTTGGGTGTGCTTAAATAATATTGAGCCTCCACAGGCAACAGCTCGAACAATGCGCGGATATCTCGTCCCGCAACAAAGCCCATCACCAAATGTAAGCTCGCATAATTCTCCGTTTTCAATTGTTGAATTACCCATTCAAAGCCCTCTTTGTTGTGCACCACATCCAACACGACTCGGGGGTGGGTGGAAACTTGCTGCCAACGCCCCAACAAACCCGTATTGGCAACCACATGACGCAAGCCGTTTTGGAGGATGTTTTTTGAAATTTTTGGTAAATCCAATACTTCCACCGCCTTGGCTACTGTTCGAATATTTTCAATTTGATAGTTTCCCTTAAGATCTGATTCAAAAATGTCTCCCTGAGTCTCTGCGAAGTATAAAGGTGCCTTTTTTTGAATCGCCATGGCAGTAAAAACCGGTGTCGTTTCTTTTTGCTTTTTTCCCACTACTACAGGGACTTCGGTTTTGATAATTCCCGCTTTTTCAGCGGCGATTTCTGCTAAAGTAGTCCCTAAAAATTCGGTGTGATCCAGACCAATATTGGTAATCACCGATAGTAACGGATGAATGATATTGGTGGCATCCAATCGTCCTCCCAAGCCTACTTCAATGACCGCTATATCAACTTTTTGAGCAGCAAAATAGGCGAATGCCATTGCAACCGTCATTTCAAAAAAGGAACATTTGTTGGCTTCAAAAAAAGCCTGATGTTGTTGCACAAAAGCAACCACTGCTGCCTTCGGCATCATTTGCCCATTTAACTTAATACGCTCTCTAAAGTCTAATAAATGCGGTGAAGTATATAATCCCACGCGATAGCCTGCTTCCTGCAAGACGGAAGCCATCATGTGCGAAGTAGACCCCTTTCCATTGGTTCCTGCAATATGAATGGAAGGAAAATCCTTTTGAGGCTGTCCCAAATAATCCATCAAAGCAAACATCGCCTCCAATCCGGGACGATAGGCAGCACCTCCTTGACGTTGATACATTGGAAGCTGCTCATAGAGCCAGGCTAAGGTTGCTGAATAATCTTTCAAGTTTATTCTCCCAATTTAAATTGAATCACCACAAATCCCACTTGTTTGCTGGGTGCATTGGTATCCGGATACCATTTGTGGAGCAGAGCGGTTCGTTTGGCAGGGTCGAGCAGGCAGGGATGAGTGTTGGTTGTCCCTTTCACTCCGGGTACAGCTTCCACCACTTGTCCTTGTTGATTCACTGTTATTCGAACTACAACCGTCCCTTCTTGATTACAGTCTTGAACTACTTTTCCATTGCTTTGAAGGTTTCTTCCGTTCAGTCCAAAACCCGAACTACGCCCCCCCAAACCCGGATTGCTATAATAACTTGTTGCATATGGATTGCCTTCCACGTTCCCCTTATCTCCCGCTGTGGCGTCTGTTCCCTCACCGGCAACCACCTCTGTGTCTTGTTTTTTATCTTTAATTAAATTGGACAAAACATTTTTGGTAGCTTCCGAAATCTTAGGTTGTTCTTTTACCGGTGGTGCGGTTTCTTCTTCTACTACTTTTTTAGCAGGAACGGGTTCCGGAGTTACTTCTTTTTCTTGGGGAAGTTCCACAGGTGAATCCTCTTGAGTGAGTACTTTAGGGGTCTGTGCGGGCTGAGGAGTCACCTTTGTTTCTTTCACTTCGGGTTGCTCGTTCACGGCTTTCACGGGGGTTTCTTTGGCTGCCAGAGGTTGTTTCGGTTGCACAGGTCCGCTTCCCTGAGATGAAGTTCCAAAGTTTACCTCCATTCCATAGCTGATGGGAGGATCTAAGTATTTTAATCCCAAAACAAAAAACAACAACAAAAGCAACAAACCAAAAAGGGTGGTGATTACTGCTGATTTCCTTTTGTGTGTGGAATCTAAAATTTTCATGTCAGAGACAAAAATTATATTAATTATTTTGCGTCAACCGCTAAAACGACCTTTATCCCGTTGTTATTGGCAATGTTCATTACATACACCATCTGTTCTATCGCCACTTTTTTATCGGCGCGTAATACAATGGAAGGAATCGCCATTTGCGACACCTTTTGTAGTAGTCTATTTTTAAAACTGGATTTTGTCACCAACTGTTCGTCAATAAAAAATTGATTGGAAGCATTGATGGAAACTGCCACCGTATTTCTGTTTTCGGTCTTTCCGTCCGCCTGTGGCAATTTTACATCAATCGTATTTAATTGCTTGGCCAAAGTAGAGGCAATCATAAAAAAGATGAGGAGCAAAAAAACAATGTCTGTCATTGAAGACATGTTAAATTCTGGACTGATCTTATTTCTTCCGTTGAGTTTCATCTTAGGCGGGTTCGTTAAGTAAGTCTAAAAATTCGAGACTGGTAGATTCCATTTGATACACTGCTTTGCTGGTTTTAACCACCAAATGGTTGTAGGTGATATAGGCAATGATCCCAACGATAAGACCTGCTACGGTAGTGGTCATGGCTGTGTAAAGTCCGTTGGCCAATAGCTGCATATCGATATTACCACCCGCATTAGAAATTTCAAAAATGGATAAAATCATTCCGATCACCGTTCCTAAAAATCCTAGCATGGGAGCTGCCCCGGCTATTGTTGCTAATACACTCACATTTTTTTCTAATTTATACACTTCTAAGCGTCCCGCATTTTCAATGGCCGTATTGATGTCTTCCAAAGGACGACCAATTCTGGAAATTCCTTTAGAAACCAAACGCGCTACCGGCAAATTCTCAGACAAACAAAGTTGCTGAGCGGAATCAATTTTTCCACCACTCACAAAAATTCGAATTTGAGACATAAAGTTGGGATTCACTTTCACCGCTGCACGAATGGCAAAAAGACGTTCAAAATAAATGTAAACCACAACCAAAGAGAGCACAAACAACAAGCCAATAATCAACTGTCCCCCCAAACCTCCATTTTGAATTAACTCCAAAAGGGATAGTGTTTTTTCAGTTTGAATAGGGGGTGAATCTTGGATACTAGTGAGGGTTAAAAGCATAATCAACGATTTATGATTGAAACGTTGAAAATACTAAAAAATTACCCGTTCTATCCAAAAATATCACGGAGTAAAACAAATGTTAGGAATCCACCTATAAAGCCAAGAAAGGCCAACCAAGAGATTTTTTTCAAATACCAGAAAAAATCAATTTTTTCCATTCCCATGGCAACCACCCCTGCTGCAGAACCAATAATCAAAATACTCCCTCCGGTACCGGCAGAATAGGCAATGAGATGCCAAATATGATCATCAAGACCATTGGAAAACATACCAATACTGGCTGCTACCAAGGGCACGTTGTCAATCACAGCCGAGCCCACTCCAAGTAGTGCTACAACGATATCCGAATTGGGAATGGTGGAATTTAAATTTTCGGCAAAGTGGAAAAGCATCCCCAGAGATTCAAGTGCGGCAACGGCTAGCAATATTCCCAAAAAGAAAAGTATACTCGGCAATTCAATTTTTGAAAGCGATTTGTGCAACGGACTGGAAGTCGCGTGCGCATCACTTTCTTCGTCTATGGAACTGATGTTGATTTTTGCTTTACTGAATATTTCTGCAAAAATAGAAACCACCGCCAAAGAAAGCATCATTCCTACATAAGGAGGTAAATGCGTAATGGTTTTAAAGATGGGTACAAAGATTATGGCCGTAAGTCCCAAATACAAAATTGCTGCACCTCTTTTGTGCGTTACTACGTTCAAGGTATCTTCCTCTAAATTTTTTATTTCTCCTTTGAAAGCAGGAAGGAAAGAGGCAATTAAAACAGGCACTGCCAAGCACACCAAACTGGGTAAGAAAACATATCCAATCAATTTACCAGTTGTTACTTTTTTAGCAATCCACAACATGGTGGTTGTCACATCGCCGATAGGCGACCAAGCCCCGCCAGCATTGGCGGAAATGATTATTAAACCGGCAAACCACAAACGGGTTTCCCGATCGTTGATCACTTTTTGCAGTATCGTAATCAAGACGATGGTGGCGGTAAGGTTGTCGATAATGGCAGAAAGGATAAAAGCAAAAATTGAAAAGATAACCAACAAGCCTCTTTTACTTTTGGTTCGTATGAATTTTTTTATGGATAGGAATCCGTTAAAATAATCTATAATCTCAACAATGGTCATCGCGCCCAAGAGGAAAATGATGATTTCTGCGGTTTTCCCCAGATGATGAAGCAGTATTTCTTCCAGATGTGTAGGCTCCAATTCTTTTAAATCCGTATTCACCTCAAAGACCTGCAGATGCCCCAAAGAAATAATCGCCCACATGAGTGCCATCATTGCTAAAGCAGGAATTAACTTGTCTACTTTTAGGTTGTGTTCAAGGGTGATGGCCAGATATCCGAGTACAAAAAGTACTACTATCAATGTTTCCATAAGAGGTGATTTAGTTTAAATTCAATGGCTAAAAATATTAAAATTATTTTCAGAAGCCTCATTTCAGGGCGAAAATAACACTCCCGAACTGTGATCGAACTTGCAACCGGTAACACTTGAGAGGCAATTTATCTCATTTTCTAAACGCAAAACGCCGAGCAATCCAAAAATTAAAGCTTCCTTAAATTCCACCAACTCCACCTCCGGAATTTGAAATTTGGCGTCCGATTTTTCTGCTATACATTCCATCAGAAAAACATTCCAAGCCCCCCCTCCGGTCACTAAAATTTTTTTCCCTGAAGTTCCGTGTCGCGCAATTTGATGGGCAATGTGTTTGGTGTAGGTATGAAGCAAGTCTTGAATAGGATTTGCTGCGAAATCCACCAATAACGGCTGAATTTTTTCTTGCACCCATTCGATCCCCAAAGATTTTGGAGGGTTGAGATTATAAAATTCTAATTTTTGCAAAGCATCAAACAATTCAGGAATGAACTTCCCTGCACGCGCATTTTCCCCGTCTCGATCAAAAGAAAAACCCAACTGCTCCGCCAAAGGATTGAGCACAGTATTCACTGCACAAATATCATAGGCGATCGTTTTCCCATTTTCGGTTAAAGAAATATTGGCAAAACCGCCCAAATTCAGACAGCCGTCATAAGCTTGAAACAAATAGCGATCTCCAATGGGAACCAAGGGTGCACCTTGTCCCCCCAACTGCACATCGGCGACCCGAAAATCACAGACCACCAAACAATTCAAGCTTTTGGCCAAGTGGGCTTGATTTCCAATTTGGAAGGTAATTCCCCGGTCGGGTTGATGGAGTACGGTATGACCATGAGAACATACGGCATCCAAATTATGGAGTTGATGTTTTTGGGTAAAATCATGGATGACTTCCGCTAGATAATCGGTGTAGGTATCATTAAGCTGTTGGAGTTCCGTACTGTTTAATCCTTGAGCCTCCCCAAGTTTTATTTTCCATGCTTGTGGATAAGCAATGGTTTCCGCTGCTTGAATTTGATACTTCCACTGCTTGGTTTTTTCAAAATTAACTGCCACCAAATCGATCCCGTCCAAAGAGGTTCCTGACATAACACCAAGCACATAATATTGCGTCATTATTTGTACTTTTTTCAAAGCTAAATTACATTTAAAATAAGGGATTTGTTAAGGTTTTAATAATTTTTGGATAAAATGATTAATAATAATTCATTAATACGCTTACAAACTTAAAATTCTATAAATCCCTTTTTTTTCAAGAGCATTGCCTCCTTCACTAGCATTAAGATTCCTAATTTTGTAGTCCTTAAAGAAAATTATTTTTATGTTGCCAGCAAAACAAGGACTTTATAACCCTGAAAATGAACACGATAACTGTGGAGCAGGTTTTATTTGTAGCCTCCAGGGTAAAAAGACAAATGACATCATTCACAAGGCCCTTGACATCCTCGACAAACTGGAACATCGTGGAGCCGTGAGCTCCGATGGAAAAACGGGAGATGGAGCGGGAATTTTGATTGAAATTCCACATTCTTTTATGGTGGCACAATGTGATTTTCAACTCCCTGCTGCCCACGAATATGCCGTGGGAATGGTGTTTTTACCCAAAAAAGAAAATCAACGTAATTATTGTATCGGCGTCTTCGAATCCGAAATCAAAAAACAAGGGTTAACACTACTCGGCTGGCGAAAAGTTCCTGTAGATCCAACCGTGGTAGGGTCTATTGCAAAACAAACTGAGCCCCACATCATGCAGGCTTTTATCGGTCGCGGCGAAACACCGCTTACCGATCAAGAGTTTAATATCAAGCTTTTTATTGCAAGAAAAATTAGTGAGCACACCATCGGAGCATCCAAACTTTCTGAGGCTTCCTATTTTTATCTCCCCAGTTTGTCCACCCACACCATCATCTACAAAGGACTTTTGATTCCCGAAGACATCAAAGGATATTACAAAGACCTTTCCCATCCCGATGTGGTAACTCGTTTGGCACTGGTGCATCAAAGGTTTTCTACCAACACCTTCCCTACTTGGGATTTGGCGCAGCCCTTCCGCTATATGTGCCACAATGGTGAAATCAATACTTTTAAAGGAAATATCAGTCGCATGCAAGCCCGTGAAGAGCTGTTGAAAAGTGATCTTTTTGGTGACGACATTAAAGAAATTTTACCCATCATTTTACCCGGCAAATCCGATTCTTCCTCTATGGATATGGTTGTTGAATTGCTCTTGGCAACAGGAAGATCACTTCCGGAAGTAATGATGATGATGGTTCCAGAAGCCTGGGAAAAACATGCTTCTATGGACGAAAACAAAAAGGCTTTCTACGAATACAGTTCTTGTATCATGGAGCCTTGGGACGGTCCCGCTTCCATTCCGTTTACGGATGGGAAATACCTCGGTGCCTTGTTGGATCGCAACGGTTTACGCCCTTCACGGTATTCCGTAACCAAAGACGGCTATGTGGTGATGTCCTCAGAAACTGGAGTTTTGGACATTGCTCCCGAAAACATTGAACGCCACGGTCGTTTAGAGCCCGGAAAAATGTTCTTGGTCAATATGGATGAAGGACGCATTATTGAAGATGATGAAATTAAAAAAGAAGTCACTTCGCAACACCCCTACCGAACTTGGCTGGATAAAAATCTAGTTGCTTTGAAAGAGGTGCCCTACACTGGCAATGCCACCCCAACAGAAAAAGAGGATTTTGAAACACGTTTGAGAATTTTTGGTTATACCCAAGAAGATCTCAAAACCATCATCACTCCAATGACCCTGGAAGGCAAAGAAGCCATCGGCTCCATGGGTACCGATACGCCTTTGGCGGTGCTTTCTGACCGACCTCAATTGTTGTACAATTATTTCAAACAATTATTTGCGCAGGTTACCAACCCTCCTTTGGATGGGATTCGAGAAGAAATTGTAACCGACACCAGTTTATCGATTGGGAGCGACTACAATATTTTTGAGCAATCAGAAAACCACGCCAAAAAATTACGCATTCAAAACCCCGTCATTTCCAACGAAGATGTCGATAAAATAAAAAATCTCGATTTGGAAGATTTTAAATCGGCCTCCATTTCTTCGTTGTATGAAATTTCAACGGGATTAAATGGCTTGGAAAGTGCCTTAGAAGAAATGATTAAAGAGGTTGTCCGTGCTTTGGATCAAGGCGCCAATATCATCATCTTGTCCGATCGCGGGGTGAATGCCCAAATGGCTCCCATACCCATGGTATTGGCCTGTGCGCATGTACATAATGCGTTGAAAAAACTTAAAAAACGATCTCGTTTTGGAATCGTAATCGAATCTGCAGAACCTCGGGAGCCGCATCATTTTTCATTGTTGTTTGGCTATGGCGCAAGTGCTATCAACCCCTATATGATTAATGAAATCATCAAACATCAATCGGAAACCGGGGTCATTCCACTTGCCGCGGACAAGGCCATTGAGAATTTTAACAAAGCCATAGCGAAGGGAATTGTTAAGGTGATGAACAAAATTGGTATTTCAACTTTGCATTCGTATAGAGGAGCTCAAATTTTTGAAGCATTGGGATTGTCTCAAAAAGTAATCGATCGCTTTTTCTGCAATACCGCAACGCGAATTGAAGGCATTGGACTTTACGAAATTGAACGTGAAATCTCTATTCGACATAGCAAAGCTTATTTGCACGAATCCAATTTGGGATTGCCGCTTGAAATTGGTGGGGACTATCGCTGGCGTAGAGATGGTGAAGCCCATGCGGTCAACCCCAATACTATAGCAACTTTACAACAGGCCGTTCGACAAAACAAACCCGAAAGTTATAATGCTTTTGCGAAAATGATTAACGATCAAAACGAAAAGTTGATGACCATTCGAGGCTTGTTTGAATTTTCAAGTTTTGATCCAATTCCATTGGATCAGGTTGAACCTTGGACTGAAATCGTGAAGCGATTTAAAACCGGTGCCATGTCATTGGGCTCCATCAGTCAAGAAGCGCATGAAAATTTGGCCATTGCAATGAATCGTATCGGAGCGAAAAGCAACTCCGGCGAAGGGGGTGAAGACCCCAGACGATTCCAACCCGATATGCAAGGGAATTGGAGAAACAGTGCCATCAAGCAAGTAGCCTCCGGACGTTTTGGCGTATCCAGCTACTATTTGAGCTCGGCCAAAGAAATTCAAATTAAAATGGCTCAAGGAGCCAAACCCGGAGAAGGTGGACAATTGCCCGGTCCAAAGGTCAATCCGTATATTGCCTCGGTACGAAATTCAACCCCTTATGTTGGCTTGATTTCTCCACCTCCGCACCACGACATCTACTCCATTGAGGATTTAGCACAATTGATTTTTGACCTTAAAAACGCCAACAGAGCAGCGCGCATCAATGTCAAACTTGTTTCTGAAGTGGGAGTAGGTACGATTGCCGCTGGAGTTGCAAAAGCAAAAGCAGATGTTATTTTAGTTTCGGGTTATGACGGTGGAACAGGAGCTTCTCCCCTCACCTCCTTAAAACACGCCGGTCTTCCTTGGGAATTGGGAATTGCTGAAGCACAACAAACTTTAGTGATGAACAACCTGAGAAGTCGTATTGTTTTGGAGTGTGACGGACAACTTAAAACGGGACGCGATGTTGCCATCGCCTGTTTGTTGGGTGCCGAGGAATTTGGTTTCTCCACCGCGCCATTGATTGCCTCTGGCTGTATTATGATGCGTGCTTGTCACCTGAACACTTGTCCCGTGGGTATTGCAACACAAGATCCCGAGTTACGCAAAAACTTTAAAGGAAAACCTGAGCACGTTATCAATTATATGTATTTCGTTGCAGAGGAGTTGAGAAATATTATGGCAGAACTTGGATTCCGTACCATCAACGAAATGGTGGGTCAAGTGCAGAAACTCAATATGAAAAAGGCCATAGACCATTACAAATCACAAGGTATTGATCTGTCCAAAATCCTCTACAAACCTGAGGTTCCTTCAAGCTTTGGAGTTTATAACACCACCCAACAGGACCATCAGCTCGAAAAAGTTTTAGATTTTCAAATTTTAAAACAAGCGCATCCTTCTGTATATAGAAAAGAAGCGCAACATCTTGAATTTAGAATAAAAAATACCGATCGAACTGTAGGAGCCATCCTCAGCAATGAGATTTCTAAAATTCACGGGGGTGAAGGTCTTCCAGAAGATACGCTCAGCTTAAAATTTAATGGAACCGCCGGACAGAGTTTTGGAGCATTTTCTACCAAAGGACTTTTTATGAAAGTGGTTGGTACCGCCAACGACTATTTTGGAAAAGGACTTTCCGGTGCGAAGCTGATAGCGCAAGTGCCTGAAAAAGCCACTTTTGTTCCCGAAGATAATGTTATCGTAGGAAACGTAGCCCTCTATGGAGCTACTGCCGGAGCAGCCTATATCAATGGAATCGCAGGGGAACGCTTTTGTGTTCGAAATTCGGGAGCCACCGCTGTAGTTGAAGGTATTGGAGATCACGGTTGTGAGTATATGACCGGAGGTATTGCATTGATTTTAGGAACTTTTGGAAGAAATTTTGCCGCTGGAATGAGTGGTGGAATCGCTTATTTATACAATGAGAAAGGAGTATTTGATGAAAAGAAATTCAATCTGGAAATGGTAGCCCTAGAAGATCCCGATGAAAAGGATTTAGCAACCATTGAAAGACTCCTCAACAATCATTTGGACTACACAAAAAGCCCCAAGGCAGCAGCTATCTTAAAAGACTGGCCTGCCAATACCCAACATTTTATTAAGGTGATGCCCACCGATTACAAAAGAGCTTTGGCACTTATGGCGGAGGAGGCAAAAGCCGAACAAAAAACAGTTTAAGACATGGGAAAATTAAAAGGATTTATGGAATACGATCGTATCAAAGAAGCTGCGATTGATCCCAAAGAACGCATTCAAAACTATAAAGAATTTACCGTTGCGCCAGATACGGAAAAGCTTCAAGAACAAGGGGCACGTTGTATGGATTGTGGTGTTCCATTTTGTCACAGTGGGTGTCCGTTGGGAAATTTAATCCCCGATTTTAACGACGCTGTCTATAAAGGCGAATGGGAACGCGCACTGGGCATACTGCATGCGACCAATAATTTTCCAGAATTTACGGGAAGATTGTGCCCAGCACCTTGCGAGGAAGCTTGTGTATTGGGAATTGTCAATCCTCCGGTATCCATTGAATTGATTGAGAAATATATCGTAGAACGCGGTTTTACAGAGGGATGGATCAAACCTCAATTACCTGCCCAACGCACTGGGAAAAAAGTAGCTATTATTGGTTCAGGACCTGCGGGATTGGCCGCTGCTCAGCAACTCAATAGAGCCGGGCATACGGTAACGGTCTATGAAAGAAGTAATAAAATTGGAGGATTACTGCGCTATGGTATTCCCGATTTTAAAATGGAAAAAAATGTCATCGATCGCCGCTTGGAGATTTTAGAGGCGGAAGGCATTCAGTTTGAATGTAATGTGGAAGTGGGTACAACCCTCACGGCGACCGCCTTGGAAGCCGAATTTGACGCAGTTCTTCTTGCCACCGGAGCCACTATAAAAAGACCATTGCCCATCCCCGGAGCCGATTTGGAGGGTGTGGTGCAAGCGATGGATTTTCTGCCACACAACAACGAAGTGGTGGACGGTCAACACGAAAGAGCAGCCCACTACAATGCCAAAGACAGAAATGTGATTGTAATTGGAGGAGGAGACACCGGTTCGGATTGTATTGGAACCTCCAACCGTCACGGTGCCAGAAGTGTGACCAATTTTGAGATATTACCCAAACCATCGGAAGCAAGAACGGAAGATCATCCTTGGCCCTATTGGCCTTTCAAACTCAAAACTTCCTCTTCCCATGAAGAAGGAAGCCATCGGGAATGGAGCATCTTGACCAAGGAGTTTGTAGGCGATAAAAACGGAAAATTGGTCGGCTTAAAAACGGTAGAAGTGAAATGGAAAAAAGTTCCGGGTGAACGTCCGCAACTGATTGAAAAGCCAGAATCTCTAAAAGAATGGCCCTGCGAATTGGCACTTCTTGCCCTTGGATTTACAGGTCCCGACAAAAGCTTGCCGGAACAATTTGGATTGTCTTTTGACGAGCGCGGTAATGTGAAAGGAGAACAAGAGTATCAAACCAACAAACCCCATGTGTTTGCAGCAGGAGATGCGCGAAGAGGGCAATCCCTCATCGTGTGGGCCATCTCTGAAGGGCGAGAAGCAGCACATCAAATTGATCGTTTTTTGGTGGGAAAATCGAATTTACCACAAAAAAACAAAGCCGGTGATTTGGCAACGGTCTAATAAATTCTTGCTTTAGTATCGAATCCTCACTTTTAAAGTGGGGATTTTTTGGTTATTTTTATATCCCCACACGATAAAAAAGGGTAGAAATAAACCCACTATAGGGGGAAGTGAAATATTTTTTTTACTTTAGACCTAGAATCAAATCTTACAACCTAAAATGAATGCCCAAAATGTTTCCACTCCCTACTTTTCAATCCTAAAACTTTTATTACAGCAAACAAAAAAGGGGTTTTTCCTTTAAAAAAACCAATTCCTTTTTTTGTCATACAATCAATTATAAATTCAAATTTTATTAACCTTAAATTTTAACCCATGAGTAAATTCGATGAAAACTTAAAAACCTATTTGAACGAATGTAAAAAACTGAACATCCCTGTGGATGAAGATTTACTTTCAAAAGTTGCTAAAGGTCTTGGTCCCGCCATCTATAATGATGACGCCAACAAGGTGTCCGGATCGGATAAGTCTGAATTGGAAACCGTTAAGAAAAATTTCCTAATCAATAAATGGGGATTGAAAGACAGTCCGGAATTGGATTCCGCCATTGACCAAGTAATGGAGCAAATGGGGAAATCCAACAGAAATAAATACAGAGCTATTGTATACTATTTGCTGGTCGTGAAGTTTAAAAAACAAAACATTTACAACTAGTACACGATGGATATTTCAGGACTACTAGAAGAACATAGTGACGAGCTTGTTGATTTGATTAAAAATCAATTAAACTTGAATAGTGATGAAGTGGATCGAACCCTTAAAAGTACTCAGGAAGCCGTGGGAGAAACCGTATTGAGCGAAGTCCAAAAAAACGGCTTGGGAACTTTGTTAAACCTTTTCTCCGATGATGATAATTCGGAAGATTCGAACTCCATTTTAAAGGATTTGGGAAGTCAGTTACTCAAATCGTTGCTGTCTAATGGTATTAGTAAAAGCAAAGCGCAAGGAATTAAAGAACTTGTACTGCCCTTTATCATCAAGCTCATTTCTTCCAAAGTGGGCGGAAAATCCGATTTACTTTCCGGATTACTCGGAAATAATGGGGGATTGGCCTCCGATTTATTAAAAAAATTATTTTAACCTTAAATTTTATCCTAAGGCAATTTTAAAAGTAATTGAAATTTTAGCAAACTCTCATAAAAGTTGGGAAGATGCGGCACAGAATGCAGTAAAAGAAGCTTCCAAAACCGTAAAAAACATCTCCTCTGTAAATGTTAACAATTTTAGCATCACAGTGAAAGATGGAAAAGTGGATGAATACCGCGTGAATGTTAAAGTCACTTTTTTTGTAGATAATAAATAGTACTTAATATTTATTCTCTCGGTTTTATGAAAACTGTTTGAATAAATGAAGACTATAAATTTCTATTATTTTATGATTAAAAAACCCCTTCATCGGGGTTTTTTGATCCTTTTTTCAATTGATCGTTAGCATTTAACACACTATTTAGTAAACCCCTCTAAACACAACTATTCATTTTGTAAAAACACCTCGCATGAAAAAATTCCTACTTGTTTCACTCATTGCTATCCTCCAACTGTCGTGGCTTAATGCACAGTCCAATCTTCAGACTTACACACCCTCAAAACTTTTGAATCAAGGGCAATGGGATGTAAAGTGGTTTAACAATCTATATTCGGAAACTCAAGGAATTGACGATCAACAAAAAATATCAACCTTCGATCGGCAGAACTTCTTTACGTCCTCTCTGGATATATTTACGGGCATCAGTGCAGAACAACGTCTCAATGTGGGACTGTTGCTCGAAATCCGTTCCAATACCATCGGTGGTGCCTCGCTCAGCAGTCCATTGGGTTTTAGAAATAGTGCGGAGGCACGCTCGGGTATTTCGAGTATAGCTCCGGCAATAAAATTTAATCCAATTGCCACGCTTCAAAACTTTTCTATTCAATCCGCTTTGAGTATTCCTTTGTTTAAAAACGAAATAGAACATGAGGTGTTTTTAGATCAAAAAGGATTTACTTGGCAAAATCGACTGTTTTTTGACACCACCTCAAGCAACGAAAAGTTTCAATTTTTTAGTGAACTCAATTTGGAATACAATTTTGGGAAAGAAGCTGAAAGTTATGCCAATGACTCTTTGCGCGTTTCTCCGGGATTATTTGTGAGTTATTTTCCCAGTCAAAATTTCACCTTGCTCTTGCTTGCGCAGCATTCCAACCTGTTTGATATTTCAAATAATTTTTCGCAAAATTATACAGCACTGGGAGGGGGAACAAAATATCAATTAACCCCATCCTTAAACATTGAATTACTTTACACTTCATTTGTTCGGGGCAATAGTACCGGCTTAGGAAAAACCTATAATATCGGACTGCGCTATTTATCCAACTGATAATGAAACTGATTTTACGATTCTTTTTGCTGTTCCCAATTTCTATGCTGTTTGGGCAAACGCTAGTGCTGGATAGCCTTGGCATTGAAGGATTAAAAAAAACTAAAGAAATTTACCTTCGTAAATTGATTCAAACGGAAGTGGGAAAACCTTTGGATAGTTTGAAAATGGCCGAGGACATTACACGTATCATCAGAGAACCCGCCGTGAGTCATGCTTATTATACGGTAGTTTTCACCACCGAAAATCACTGCCGGGTGCTTTACACCATAGAGGAAAACAAAACGCTCATCCCCAGTGTGGATCTTTGGTCAACGCTAGACAAACAATTTGCCTTTCATTTGGGCGTTTCGGAATACAACGCTTTTGGACGGGGGTATACCACAAGCGGCTTTTATCGAAGAAATATTTTTAGTGCCTATGGCATCATTTTGGAAAATCCCAATTTCATTACGTCCTCTTTTGAATTAAAATTTGTTGGACAACGGCATAAAACGCTGGAACCTATTCGAGAAGGAAGTTTAGAAAGCTACTATGAATTTGAACGCAAAAGTGCAGAAGTGGTTTTTGCTTATGAATGGAACATCAAAAACAAAACAGGTTTGGGTTTTGGTGGACTTGGAGAAATCTATCAAAGAAATCGAGGGGACATGTTATCCAATGCGCCGGAATATTTCAAAACCCAGAAATTGTTGTTGAGTCTGTTTCACAACTACGAAAAAATCGATTACTATTATTATTTCCGAAATGGAATAAAAAACATCTTTGCTTTCAATTTTGTCAGTGGGAACAATTTTTCAAATCAGAAAGATTTTTTTTCTTTTGACAATTCGTTACTCTATTATCATAGGCTCGGTAAAAAAGGAAATTGGGCAGGGCGGCTCAATGTGGGGGTTTCAAAAAACATCATCACCCCCTTTCCTGTATTTTTTTGGGACAACAATAAAAATTTGAGAGGGGTGGGAAATTTAACCCGAAGAGGAAATAGCCTTTGGACCCTCAATAACGAATATCGCTATACCCTTTTGGAATTGCGTTGGCTGGCCGTACAAGGCAATGCTTTTTTTGATGTTGGAGGATTGAGTCCCGTTGGTGATTCCTTCTTTAAAAGTTTTAACCGTAGCAATATTGCTGCTTTTTCAGGAATTGGCATTCGCTTTATTCACAAATATATTTTTAAAGCGGTATTGCGCATTGACTACGGGATAAACATTGGAGGAACGCCTTCAAAAGGCTTGGTCTTTGGGGTTGGGCAGTTTTTTTGACAAGCTGGATAAAAGTATAAATTTTTTACGCAACGGACTTTTACCTTCGCTAAAATTGCTTTTCTGGTTCTATTAATCTAAAAAAAATAAATCCCAAGGTGTAACAATTGGAATAAAGAAACGTCATAAAGAAAACGAAACCCAAATGCGTATTCCTTTCCTGATTGTTGTCCCTTTATTTTCCTTGTTCATCGCTGCCCAAACTACCCTCCCCAACTTTGACGGGATTGTTTCCGCAGAAGAATGGAAAGATGCCGAAACCTTTGAGGTTAAATACGAAATAAGTCCGGGAAATAATGTGCCTTCACCCCACTTGACAAAAGCGTTTATCACTTACTCAAAAACCGATTTGTATGTTGGCTTTATTGCCTATGCCGATATGGAAAACTTGCGTTCCTCCATCAGAAATCGGGACGAAGGATATTTGGATGATAATGTCCTTATCGGCATCGACACCTATGGCGACGGGCGTTATATGGTAACTGTTGGTGCCAATCCGGAGGGAAATCAATTAGACTTAAAATTTCTTTCCTCAGGGCAAGATGACATTTCCTATGACATCAGTTTTGAATCCAAAGCCAGTAAACACGAAGACAGTTATCATGTAGAATTAAAAA
>Ga0181596_10001414_pt1 | contig 24551 bp, 45 predicted proteins | sample 041ome_6_FD_148655 | JGI IMG/M metagenome (GOLD analysis project Ga0181596, IMG submission 148655) | Coastal salt marsh microbial communities from the Groves Creek Marsh, Skidaway Island, Georgia - 041402US metaG (spades assembly) | ecosystem: Environmental > Aquatic > Marine > Intertidal zone... | reverse complement strand
TGAACTTGAAAGAATAGACGAACTTTTAGAAAAAGAAAAAGAAGCTGCTGAACAAAGAAAGCAATTAGAAGAGGATGTACAGAACGCTAAACTTGATACTGCACAAGCAGCGTTTGCTTTGATTGGAGAAATAGCAGGAAAAGGAAGTAAGGTTGCAAAAGCAGCAGCAATAGCACAAGCAACAGTAGCAGGAATACAATCCACAATAGAAGCATATAAAACTGCATCAGCATCTCCAATTACTACGGTGTTTCCTGCTTATCCTATTGTACAGGCAGGTTTAGCAGCAGGATTTGCAGCAGTAAATGTAGCTAAAATTAAATCTACTAATATGGGTGGAGGTACAACTCCATCTGCACCATCAGGTGGCGGAGGCGCACAACCCCCTGCATTTAATGTAGTAGGAGCAGCACCTGAAAACCAATTAGCACAAACATTGGGAGAAAGAGAGGAAAGACCTGTTAAAGCATACGTTGTAGGAGACGATGTAACGAATCAACAAGCACTTGATAGAAAAATATCAGAGGGTGCTTCAATAGGGTAACAAATTAGATAAAAAACTATTGTATTAATATGAACATAGTAGAACTTATTTTAGATGAAGAAGATGCTATAGGGATTGAAGCAATTTCAGTCGTTGAGTCTCCTGCTATTGAGGAAGATTTTATAGCACTTAAAAACCAAGAGTTTAAACTTGCAGAAGTAGATAAGGAAAAGCGTATCTTAATGGGTGCTGCTTTAATACCTAATAAACCTATCTACCGTAGAAATGAAGATAACGAATATTACATTTATTTCTCAAGAGACACGGTAAGAAAAGCAAGTGAGTTATTCTTTATAAACGGAAACCAAAACAAAAGTACATTAGAACACCAAATGCCTCTTACAGGTTTAAGTGTTGTTGAATCTTGGATTGTTGAGGATAAAGAAAAAGACAAGACCAAAATGTACGATATGGATATGCCTCTTGGAACGTGGATGGTATCTATGAAAGTTCTTAATGATGACGTTTGGAATAACTACGTTAAAACAGGTAAGGTAAAAGGATTCTCTATAGAAGGATATTTTGCAGATAAAGCTGAAAGACCTAAAGACAAAACCATAAAAGATGAACTTGCTCAAATAGAGGAAGAGGAAGCAGAATATTTGTTAGGTCAAATTAAAGGCATTATCAAAAAAGATAAAAGGCTAAAGAGTGGGCAAAGAACTGAAATGGAATCTTATTCAGATTATCCTGATTCAGTAAAGAACAATGCAAAAAGAGGATTAGAACTAAACGAGAAGGTAAACAATAAATGTGCAACTCAAGTAGGAAAAGTAAGAGCGCAACAACTTGCACAGGGAAAACCTGTAAGTGTAGAAACAATCAAAAGAATGTTCAGCTACCTATCAAGAGCGGAAGTGTATTACGAGAAGGGGGAAACTACTGATTGTGGTTATATATCTTATCTTTTGTGGGGAGGAAAGAGTGCAAAGTCTTGGGCGGAATCTAAAATCAAGAGTTTAGAGAATGAGTAACATATATAATACTGCTTACAAAGTTCACGTAGAACACACCAATCAAACAGAAGTTGATGCAGTCAATATTGAAGATGGTGCAATGTTACATACTACGGATGCATTATATATGGGTCATAATAATAATAACGTAGTAGTATATCCTCAAAATGTTATAACTGTAAATGGTTGGGCAAGATATGATGATACTACCTACACCTCTTCTAATAAGTTATCGTTAGCGGATGGTGTTGAGGTTATACTGCCTAACAATGCAGGAGCAATTTACAGGAGTCATCCCTCAATAGTTTTTTATAATGGTTCAACACAAAAGGTGTTAGCTATAAACGAAAATGATGTTTATCAAATAACAGTAGTGTTTAGATGTTCAGCAGCTAATGCTAACCAAACCTATTTGAGTCTACACTTTGAAGGTGGGAATGGAACACCATACGATAGAATAAGGAGTGATGTAAACTTTCCTAAAGGAAATGACGTAGCACACGACTTCCATCAAATGTTCCAATATTATACCGATAGCGACTTTGTAACAAATGGTACAGATTGGAAAATAACCTCTAATGGAGGTACTGCTAAAATATGGGATATTATTTACTTTATTCAAAGAACACAAAACGCAGACTTTAGCTAATGAGAAAAGAAAGAACTGATAGAAACCCAAGTCCACAAAACGATAGAAGAGGTTGTTTGTGTAAAGATGGTAAGACTTATTCTCGTAAGTGTTGTGATGGAAGTTTTCAAGCACAGGGTATAGGAAATATTACAGGAACAGAGTAAAAATATAACAAATTGTAAAATAATTAATTGTATAAAAAAATACTTTTATGAAACCAAGCGTACAAAAGATAATTGCCAAGTTAGCTAAAGAGAAAGTTGAGTTAGGTTTAATGGATGACCTAATAAAAGAAAACAATAAAGCCGATAAACTTTACAAAGAAGCTATAAAATTTATTGATGAATATGAAAACACAATAAAAAAAGCAGAACAAATAAAAAAAGAAGCACAAAATCTATATGATAAACACGCTGCTGTAAAGACCAAAACATTTCAAAAATTTAAAGAATTAGGAGGGGATTTATTAAATACACTTCGTCAAGATAAAAATTATAGGGATGCAGTTTCCGCTGCAGCAGGTTTAGATTTAATTATTAGAAAATTAAAGAAGGTGTAAAAACACAACAAACACAATACTAATTTATTGTAATAAATATGAAAGCGACAGATATGTTAAACAAAGTAAAAGAAGTTCTTGGAGTGGAACTAAATGAAGAAACCCAAGAAGTAAAATTAGCACAAGCTACTTTGGAAAACGGAACTGTTATTGAAAGTGAAGATTTCGCTGCAGGAAGTGAAGTGTTCATCGTAACAGAAGATGAAAAAGTAGCACTACCTGTAGGCGAATACACTCTTGAAGATGGAGAGATACTCAAAGTCGAAGAAGAAGGTATTATTGCATCTATAGGAGCAGCAGAAGAAAAAGCACCTGAAGAGGAAGTGGAAGCTGCAGAGGAAGAAGAAATGGGATATGCAACTAAAGAAGAACTTGCAGAGGTTAAAGAAATGATTGAAGAAATCAAAGCTATGCTTGAACCTAAAGAAGAGATGAGTTCTGAAGAAGTTGAAGAAACCAAAGAGGAATTAAGTGAAGAGGTAACTGAAGAAGTGAAAGAAGAAGTTGAACTTTCTATTGAAGAGCCTGTAGCTAAAGTAACTCACAATCCTGAAAAGGAAACCAAAACAAATATTAATCTGTATGGTCAAAAGAGAGAAATGACTACTGCAGATAGAGTATTATCTAAAATTGCTAACATTAAAAAATAACAAATAAAAAATGGCAACAACTACATCTATTACAAGTACTTATGCAGGAGAGTTTGCAGGACAGTATATCTCTGCTGCTCTATTAAGTGCTTCAACTATTGAAAACGGAGGGATTACAGTTAAACCTAACGTTAAATTTAAAGAAGTAATTAAAAAAGTATCTACTGATGATATCGTAAAAGATGCATCTTGCGACTTTACAGCTACTTCTACAGTAACACTTACTGAAAGAGTTTTACAACCTGAATTTCAGCAAGTGAACTTACAACTTTGTAAGAAAGACTTTATCTCTGATTGGGAAGCAGTACAAATGGGCTATTCAGCACATCACGACCTACCTCCTTCATTCTCTGATTTCTTAATTGCTCACGTAGCAGCTAAAGTAGCACAGAGAACAGAGCAATCAATTTGGGCAGGAAATACTGCTACATCAGGACAGTTTAATGGGTTATCTACTTTATTAGGTGCTGATGCTGATTTACCTGTAGCAAACGAAATTGCAGGTACTACTGTAACTGCTGCTAACGTAATTACTGAATTAGGTAAAATCGTAGATGCTATTCCTTCTACACTTTATGGAAGCGAGGACTTAAACATTTACGTTTCTCAAAACATTGCAAGAGCCTATGTAAGAGCATTAGGTGGATTTGGTGCATCAGGATTAGGTGCTAATGGTACAAACGCTATGGGTACTCAATGGTGGAATAACGGTTCACTTACTTTTGATGGTGTTAAATTATTCGTAGCTAACGGTCTTGCTGACAATGATGCAATTGCAGCAGAAAAATCTAACCTTTTCTTTGGTACAGGCTTATTAGCTGACCACAACGAAGTTAAAGTATTAGATATGAGCGGGTTCTGACAACATTCGTGTGGTAATGAGATTTACCGCAGGTGTTCAGTATGGTATTGTTGAAGATATCGTAACTTATGGTATTGCTAACACAGCTAATAACCCATAATAAACAATAATCAATTAACTAACTTAATAGGGTGGGTAAGCCAAGTATGTGCCTACCTACCCTTTTTTAATACAATAAAATATGGCTTGTGATTTAACTAAAGGTAGAAAAGAACCCTGTAAAGACGTAGTTGGTGGTCTAAAAGCGATTTACTTTACTGATTTCGGAGATTACGGAACGGTAACGCAAACAGACGATGAGATTACTGATATGACAGGAACTTTTACTGCTTACAAATATGAATTGAAAGGAAATAGTAGCTTTGAGCAAACTATTACTTCTTCAAGAGAAAACGGTACGACTTTCTTTGAACAAACTCTAAACCTTACACTTAAAAAATTAAGCAAAGAGGATAACAAAGAATTAAAGCTATTAGCATACGGTAGACCTCACGTTGCAGTAGAAGATTATAACGGAAACGTATTCGTTATGGGATTAGAACACGGAGCAGAGGTAACAGGAGGTACAATTTCTACAGGAGCAGCTATGGGAGATTTAAGTGGATATACTTTAACTCTTTCTGCACAGGAATTAAAACCTGCTAACTTTGTAGACAGTCCAACTGCTGCTGACCCATTTGATGGAATGGCATCAGCTACTGTAACCGTTACAGAAGGAACTAACTCTTAAACCGAGTTTCATTTGATTTGAGAAGGGTGGCTATATGCTGCCCTTTTTTTGTTATAACAAAATTAAAGTTTTTTTATTGTATAAATATGATTGTATTATTAGAAAGTGCAAGTGAGCAAACTATCAATATTATACCACGTAGGTTTACAAGTGGAGATAGTTATAATGTAACGATAGTAAACGAAACAACGAATCAGGAAGTGTACAATGTAGATACTACTGCAATAGCGGAACATCTATATCATAATACTTATACTGCGGTGTTTCCCTTAAAAGAGGATATTAGTTACGTACTTACTATTAAGGATGGAGCAGAAGTTATATTTAAAGATAAAATGTTCTGCACCAACCAAACCGATTTAATGGCTTATACCATAAACGATAGTGATTATATATTTAATGATACAGATAACGAATTTATTACCTTATAATGGATAATTTACACATAGTTAATTTAGCATCTTACAATAGACCTAAAATAAGCGAGGATAAGAATCGTGATTGGGTAGAGTATGGAGATGACAACGACTACTATTCTTATCTAATTGACCTTTATACCAATTCAACTACTAACCATTCTATTATAAATGGTATTAGTAATATGATTTATGGAAAAGGTCTTGATGCTTTAGATAGTAGTTCAAAACCTGATGAGTACGCTGCAATGCGTTCTATATTTTCTGATAGTTGTTTGCGTAAAGTAGTACTTGACCTTAAACTATTAGGGGAGGGTTCTTTTCAAGTTTTATATCAAAAAGGACAAGTTAAAAAAGCAGAACACTTTCCAAGACAAACATTAAGAGCTGAAAAATGCAATGAAGATGGAGAGATAGAAGCATACTACTACCATCCTGATTGGTCTAAAGTAAAGCGTAGTGATAAACCACAACGTATAGCTGCTTTTGGTTTTGGTAACGGTAACGAACCTGAAATTAAAATCGTAAAGAAGTATGTATCAGGATATGATTACTATTGTCCTGTAGATTATCAAGGTGGATTGGCTTACGCAGAGTTAGAAAGCGAAATAGCAGACTACTTAATTAACGATGTACAAAACGGATTTAGCGGAACAAAGGTAGTAAACTTTAACAACGGTGTACCTGATAGAGAAAAGCAAATGCAAATCAAGAACGATGTAATGCACAAGCTAACAGGTTCAAGAGGAGAAAAAGTAATTATTGCTTTCAACAACAACGCTGAATCTAAAACTACAGTAGACGACATTCCATTAAACGATGCACCTCAACACTACGAGTATCTTTCTAATGAATGTTCATCTAAACTTATAGTAGCACATAGGGTAACAAGTCCTTTGCTTTTAGGAATACGTACAGAAAACAACGGTTTAGGCTCTAATGCAGACGAAATAAAGACTGCTGCGCTACTTTTTGACAATATTACTATAAAACCATACCAAGACCTATTAACGGACTGTATGGACGATATTTTAGCTATTAATGGTATTTCTCTTAAACTTTATTTTAAAACACTTCAGCCTCTTGCTTTTATCGACACCGACAACGCTATTACTGACGAATCACGTGAAGAAGAAACAGGAGTTAAATTGTCTGCAGAGTTTGACGATAATAAAATGTTTGACTTGCTTGATGAATTTGGAGAAGAAGAAGATTTAGAGAATTGGGTATTAGTAGACGAAAGACAAGTAGACTATGACCAAGAGGAAGCATTGGACAAAATGATTGGTTTAGCTTCTACAGGTAGTGCAAGACCTAATGCGAGTAGTGAACAAGATGGCGAAGTAGAAGATATGAAGTTTAAAGTGCGTTATCAATATGCACCATTAAAAACACAATCTAATTCAAGAGAGTTCTGTAAGAAAATGGTATCTGCTAAAAAGATATACCGCAAAGAAGATATTCAGCAAATGAGTACAAGAGCAGTAAATGCAGGTTGGGGATTAAACGGTGCTGCCACTTACGATATATGGTTATATAAAGGCGGAGGTGCTTGTCATCATTTTTGGATGAGAAAGACCTATATGGCAGTAGATGTAAAACCTGATGCTACCAACCCAAATGCAGAGATAAGTGTAAACAAGGCAAAGAAAGAGGGATTTACTCCTGAAACTAACGACCCTAAAGTTGCAAAGCGACCTGTGGATATGCCTAATAAAGGATTTGTAAATAAGTAAGAAATGGCAGACGCACTATTCATAACAAGAAAAGATTTAGTAAAGTTTAGTTCTGTCAACGGAAACGTAGATACGGACAAGTTTTTGCAATATATTAAAATAGCACAGGATATACATATCCAAAACTATTTAGGAACTGACCTTTATAATAAGATTCAAGCCGATATAGAAGGAAGTAGTTTAGCAGGAGACTATTTAGCACTTGTAAACGACCATATAAAGCCTATGCTGATACATTGGGCATTAGTTGAGTACTTACCCTTTGCGGCTTACACAATAGCTAATAAGGGAGTATTTAAGCATAGTTCAGAAAATGCTACAAACGTAGAAAAGAATGAAATAGATTTCTTAATAGAAAAAGAAAGAAACGTAGCACAATACTACACAGATAGATTCATTAATTATATGAGTTTTGAGGCGAGTTCTAAATTCCCTGAATACTACACTAATAGTAATGATGACGTATATCCTGATAAGGATGCAAGTTTTGAAGGATGGGTGCTATAATGGGAGTAAATAAATACAAACCAAAACAGGAAAATATAAATAAGCTAAAACAGTATTTGGCTTATATAACAAAAACGAAAAAAAGTAATTGTACTATATATGGCAAACATTGAAGATTGGTACGGTAGAAATAATATCTCTTGGGGAGAAGTTTACGATGATGTATGGGCAGGAAACGTAAACGAAGCTAACAGTTGGGGGATTATATACCCATTTAATTTTGAGGGTAGTTTATTATTCGCTGATACAACTTTAGTAACCGCAGACAATACAAGTATAAAAGCAGATGCAACACAATTTTAAAAAGATATGGCAAAACAAGTAATTAATATAGGCACAAGTGCAAATGATGGTACAGGAGACCCATTAAGAACCGCCTTTGACAAAGTAAACGATAACTTCACAGAGTTATACAACGATGATTCAGGAGATGTAGGTTCAATAATTGCAGGTACAGGAGTAGCGGTAGACCAAGCTACAGGAGATGTAACAGTAAGTTTAGCAGATGATGGAGTTTCTTATGCTAAAATGGGTACAGAGTTTACAACTGCTGCGGTTATCTCTGCAAGTGATGTAGACTTTTCATCTGCTGCGGTATTCACTAAAACATTATCAGCTAATACTACTTTAACCTTTTCAAATGTATCTACAGGAATGGTAAAGGATTTAGTAATCACAGGAAACTTTACTCTAACACTTCCTGCTTCAGTTAAGACAATCACAGGAACGTATGATGGTACAGTAAGTAACCTAATTCAAATAGTATCAACCAATGGCTCAACAGAACAATGGGCTACAATTTCTCAAGAAGCATAGTTATGATAGCAATACAACACGAAGGAGCAATAAAGAAATATACTTCCTTACCTAAAGTTTGGAAAGACGAAAACGGAGTACACCTAAACATCACAGATGGACAAGCGTTTGGCTTTTATCCTATCGTAACACCTTCTTACGATTCAGCTACTCAATACTTGGGAGACCTTGAATGGGATGGAGATAATAGCGTATTTACTTACCCTGTGATTGATAAAACTTGGTCTCAAACAGTAGCCGAGTTAAAGGAAAGTAAGATATCAAATTTAAAGAGTTTATACAATAGAAAATTAGCAGAGACAGATTGGTACATTATCAGAAGCCAAGAGGGTACTTCAGCACCTCAAGATGTGTTGGATGCAAGAGCGGCATTGAGAACTGATTGTGCAACTAAAGAAGCGGAGATTAGCGCACTTACTACAAAGAAAGCGGTAGTTTCTTATTCTTTACCAAACCTTGACTAATGAGCATTAATAAAAGACTTATAAATACAGGTGTAGAGGCTGCACCCGCAGCATTTGACCCACTACAAAACTTTGAAACTGTAACCTACACAGGGAATGGTGGTACACTAAAGGTAACAGGGTATATAAGAAAGGGTGCTGCTTTTAATGGGAGTAGTAGTAAAATAACATTGCCATCAGGCTCTCCATTTGACGATTCTAATACAATAAAATCTATAAGCGGATGGATAAAGGCAGATACAACCTCAAGTAGAGTTGTTCTTTATAGTCATTCATCTTTAACAAACACAAATGATTATTTTTATGTAGGCTATTTGGCTGATTTAAACAGAATATATGTTGCCGTAAGAGATGGCAGTTCATCAAACCAAAATAATAGATACGTAAATATAACACCAAATACAAATTGGAATCATATTGTTGCTCAATTAAATGGTTCAACAGTAGAAGTATGGTTAAATGGTGTTCAACAAACAGTCAATGATAATATAAGTGGCTCTGCTTCAAGTTCAAGTTGGATTGATTATCCTACTTACGATAGTTCTGTTGTTGCTTCAATCGGTATATCAAGAGTACAATCTCCTGTTTATAGTGCAGGCAAAATAGACCAAGTAAGAATCTTTAATACCGCATTAAACTCAACGCAAGTAGGGCAGTTAGCAGCAGAAGATTACACAGACCCTAAAAAATCAACTACGGATTACTTCGGAAATGGTTCTGCTATTGCTTTATATGAGTTAGATGAGGATGCTAATAGCAGTAACTTTGAACAAGCTGCTGTATTTAATGGGAGTGATAGTAGAATAAATACAAACGATAATAAAGCATTTGTAGCTGATGAAATGTCTATTTCTTTATGGGGTAGATTAAATGCAACAGGTGCTAATGAAAATCTTATTAGTAATTGGAACTCAAGTGGCACAAGAGAAACTTCATTTCAATTTACAATTACAAGTGCTAATAAATTAGAATTAATTGTATATGCAAGTAATGATTCTACTGATTATAAACAATATGTATCAAACTCTGCTTTAACAGGACTAACAAATTGGAATCATTTTAGCTTTACATTAACAAGCGGCATAACTGCAAAACTTTATGTAAATGGTTCTGAAGTATCAACAACAGTAACAAATGGCGCTACTTATACAAGTGGCACTATAAATACTACAGGAACATTCGATACTATTATAGGTGCAATCGGAAATGCAAGTACAGGAATAGATGGCGAAATAGACCAAGTAAGAATCTACTCATCAGCATTAAGTAGTGGAGATGTTACTAACTTATACAACGAATCAAGTGTACCGACTGCTAACCTTGTTGCCCACTATAAATTAGATGGCAATGCAACAGATGAAACAGGAAACTATGATGGAACAGAAACAAGTATAACCTATTCAACAGGAGTATATGGAGGAACACCTGCCAACGTAAACTTTTTAGGTATGGCATTCAAACCCGATTTAATTTGGTTTAAGAATAGAGACCTAACAGACACTCATAGATTACACGATTCAATAAGGGGTATCGGCACATATCTTTCATCAGTCAATACTGCTGCTGAACTCACAATAAGTAGTGGCGGTCCACAATCTTTTGATTCAAATGGTTTTACAACTTCATCGGGTGGTGCTTATAATGCTACAAATGAAGATTACGTTGCTTGGTGTTGGCGTGCAGCAGGATATTCAAATACATTTAATGTTCTTGAAGGAGGTGTAACCGATACAGGTTCAACTGCAAGTAATGTTGGAATAACCGCAGGTTCTAATACGAATGGATGGGGTGTATCTGCAAATAGGGATGCAGGGTTTAGTATTGTAAAATATACAGGAAACGGAAGTAATAGTAGTATTGGACACGGACTTAATGAAGCACCCGAACTTGTAATTATCAAATCAAGAGACCAATCTACAAGAAATTGGATTACTCATTTTTCTTCTTTAGGGGCAGGTGCTTATATGTCGTTAAATATAACAAACGCAAATGCAACTTCTACCGCAAGAATAAATACCACAACAAGTACTGTAGTTAATATTGGCACTTCTGCAAATGTTAATGCAAATAATGACAAATTAATAATGTACTGCTTCCATTCAGTAAGCGGATATAGTTCGATAGGGAGTTTTGTTGGAGATGGTAGTACAGATACAGTTTTAAATTTAGGTTTTGAACCAAAATGGATAATGATAAAGAATTCCGATACGACAACAGGTTGGTTTATTATGGATTCTATAAGAGATAATTTTGCAAAAAGATTAAGAGCAGATGTAGATAATGGTGAATCAAATATTGGAACACTAACAACAAGTTCTACCGGTATTACAATAAGTTCAACCTCAAGTGATGGTAGAATAAATGGTAGACCAGGTTATAGTGATACTATGATGTATTTAGCAATAGCATAAACAATGGAACAGTTGAAGATATATCTATTAAACGCAATAGCATTAGCAATATCAATAACGGAGATTAATCCCTATCTTCAAACGATTTCCTTAATCTTGGCAATAGGATATACAGTAATTTCAATAAGCAAGAAACTAAAATGAATATAGATTTAAACGGAGATAAGAAAGCTGATGTTTCAATCAGTATTACCCAAATAATTACGATAGCTGCTATGTTTGCTTCTATTATTGGTTCTTACTATACTTTGAGTGCCAAGATAGATGCTAATGCTGCGGAGGTTACTAAACTTAAATACAACGAGAAAGAATACACTTGGAAAGCACAAAGACAACTCGAAGCGGAAGTAAGAGAGATTACTTTAGAGATGAGGGACTTTATGAAAGATTTAGAATATTTAAAAGTAGATAAAAGAAAATGATAAAAAAATATTGGAGTATAGTTAAAAAAGCTGCTAAAGATTGGGTGGTGGATAATTGGAAAAGTGATTTATTATTTGACAAAGGTAAAGTTATCTTTGTTGGTGTTATCGCTTTCTTTGTACTTATTAAAATAATCTACGATATATTCGTATGAACCTTAATTACTTTACTCTCTCGGAATTTTCTTCTCCGGATTTACCTAATTCAGGGCTTAATATGGATTCAGGCTTTCTTACCAAACTTGAAGAAGCAAGAGCCATTGCAGGAATACCCTTTAGAATTACATCAGGATATAGAACAAAAGAATATAATCAATCATTGCGAGACAAGGGATATAAAGCATCTCCTAACTCATCACACCTTATTGGAGTTGCAGCCGACATTGCAGTCAATTCAGGACACGACAGATACGTTATCCTTAACGCTCTTATTAGAGCAGGATTTAAAAGAATCGGAGTTGCTAAAACATTCATACATTGCGACACAGACGATTCTAAACCTAACTCCGTATGGACTTACTAATACTGTAGGTAATACGATATGTCTGACAAAAAGAAATTTAAAGAGACACAAGTAGGACAGTTCTTGTTAGAGAAGATTCCTAATATAGTAGGAGCAGTAGCAGGAGATACGTTAGCAGGAAACGTAATACAAGCCATTATAGGCGGTTCTGATATGTCCGAAGAGGATAAGTCCATAGCATTAAAAAAACTTGAATTAGAGAGAGCAGAGATAGATGGAGTAACCCGTAGATGGGTTGCAGATGCTCACAGTAAGTCTTGGTTAGCAAATAACGTTAGACCATTGACTTTAGTATTCCTTACAATTAGTTACGTAGTAGGTTGGTATTTAGGATACCCATTAGATTCTATTACAGGTCTTTTAAGTATCGTTATAGGTGGTTATTTCGGTTCAAGAGGGGTAGAGAAGGTATTTGGAAATAAAATGCACAAGAATGGCTAAACAAAAAGTTATCAACTACGAAAAGGTCAAAGTAAGACGTAAGGGAATACATAGTAAATCAAAACAATCAAGTGTAAAATCATCTAAAAACTACGTTAAGAAATATCGTGGTCAAGGAAGATAATGTTTATAACTTACCGTTTAAAAAGTTTACATCTTTCAAAAAAAGCGTGTAACTTTGGTGGGTTAGTGGGAATGTAATTATTATTTTTAATACAACTTAAATACTAACTTTAATACATATATAAATAAATGGAAGATTTAACTATTAGAAAATTAGCAGAAAAAATTGCAAAAGATTTTCAATTATCTGTAAAAGAAAGAACAGATAGCATATTAGAATTAGATGCTATACAATATCAAAATCTTGGTATAGATTCTACTAAAACAGAAAAGAAAAAAGTTAAATCAGATAGTAAGTATTTATATAGGCTCGTAAAAGGATTTAATGAATCAGATGGTAACTTACTGTTGAATCATATGGATGCTTAACCAATGATTAAAAAAAAACTATGCCAAGAACTGCAAAGAAACCTACAAGAAGTAAATTAGTTAAAAAACTTGATGTAGTATTTAGTCAGTATATAAGACTGTCTAATGCAGATAAGAATGGCTATTGTACTTGTGTAACTTGTAGTAAAAATTTTCATTGGAAAGAAATACAAGCAGGACACTTTATGAGTAGAAAGCACTACTCTATACGTTGGGATGAAAGAAATGTTAAACCACAATGTGTAGCCTGTAATGTCTATAGAGCAGGAGAACAATATAAGTATAGTTTATATCTTGGTAATAACTTATCTCAAAAGCTGCTTGAAGAAAGTAGGGAACTACGTAAATTTACAAATATCGAGTTAGAAGAAATGATTTCTGATTATAGTGATAGATTGAAAAAACTTACTTGATTAATTCTTGTATAATTGTTCTTTGTTATGGAGGGTAGGATTAATTTCTTATCCTCTTTTTTTTTGTTAAATATTTTTTTGTATCTTTACGATATGGAACATTATACTAAAGCAGAACTCTATGGCGAGGTCTTGGAACTGCAACACGAAAACGAAAAACTAAAAGAACAATTAATTTTAAGTTATGAAAGAAACAAACATTAATCAGAAACTGTTCAATCTACAACAAGAGATAGGAACAATTAGCAAGGATGCAAGTAACCCTTTTTATAAGTCAAAGTATTTTGATATTAACTCTTTAATCAATCAGCTTAACCCTCTCTTAAAGAAGCATAGATTACTTCTACTGCAACCAATAGAGGAAGATAGTGTTTATAGTAAACTTATCTGTGTTGATGGAACAGGAGGTGTTATATCAGGTTTAAAGCTACCTGAAATAAACGACCCACAGAAGTTAGGTTCAGCAATTACTTATTATCGTAGATATACTTTAGCTTCACTTCTTGGATTACAGGCAGTAGACGATGACGGTAATGTAGCAAGTGGAGTAACCGAAGAAAAGAAATGGTTAAACCAAAACACACCTGAATTTAGTAAAGCAATAGAATTTATAAAAGGTGGAGGTAGCATAGAAGCTATAAAAAGCAAATACAAGGTATCTAAAAAAGTAGAAGATGAACTTGCAAAATTGTAGAATTAAAAAAGTATATTACACAACAAAATATAATAATCAATCAATAAAAATAGAAATATGGAAATTACAGGAAACATCAAGGTTATTCAAGACATTGAATCAGGAACTTCTAAATCAGGCAATGAGTGGTCTAAAAGAACTATCGTTGTAACAACAGAAGGAGACTACCCACAAGACTTACCTATTGACTTTATGGGTAAAGCTATGGAGGACATTCAAAAGTTTCAAGTAGGAAACCCTGTTACGGTTAGCATTAATTTACGTGGAAGTCAATACAATGGTAAATACTATTCAAGTATTAACGGTTGGAAGATAGCACACACAATAGGAAACGTTAGCAACACAGAGCAGAACCCTGCAAGAGAAACTGCAGACTTACCATTTTAAATAATTGGGGGATTAAGTTCCCCCTTTTTTTATATATTTATGAAAAAGATATTTGAAGGAGAGATGCCTGATGACTTTTGGAATTATTTAGTAAATCCAATAACAGGATATTATATAGAACATAGAAACAAAAACGAATATAACGAGGAAATCGTAAGGAAGTATGCGAAAACTCCGCAAAGTATATGATAGCACAAGCAAAGAAATTACAAGATAGGATTTTAGATATCAAGTATGGCAGAATAAAAGAAGGACTTAAAATAGGAGTTCCTGAAATTGACGAACACATACGATTCAAAAAAAACGTACTAATAGCAATAGGACACGCTAACGTAGGTAAGACTACAACACTTATTTACTTTTATGTATTGTGGGCAAAGAAACACAATCTTAAATTCTTAATATGGTCAAGTGAGAACAGTCCTGAATCAATATTAAGAAAAATTATAGAATTTAGAATGGGTAAACCTATTCAAGAAGCTACAGACACCTTAATAGATAAAGCAGTAGAGTGGTCTAATCAACACTTTAAAATAATAGAAGTAGAGGACTTATACACTTATAAAAGTCTTTTGAAAGAAGCACAACAAATAAAAGATGCTTGGAATTACGATGGTTTATTAATAGACCCTTACAACTCGTTGGCTAAAGATGCAGCAGTACTTAAAATGGTAGGAAATGCCCACGAGTACGACTATCAGGTTTTGACTGAATTAAGAATATTTAGCAAAAAGAATAACGTACAGGTTTGTGTAAATGCACACGGTGTAACTTCTGCACTTCGGCAAGTACACCATAGCGGACACGAATATGAAGGATTAACAAGACCATTAGCAATGAGTGATGCAGAAGGTGGTTCTAAAATTAGTTCTCGTGCTGATGACATTTGGTGTATTCATAGATATGTACAACATCCTACCGATTGGATGTATTCTCACATTCACGTTTTAAAAGTAAAGGAGAACGAAACAGGCGCAAGACCAACAACATTTGAGCAGCCTATAAGTTTAAGAATGAAAATAAATAACGTAGGATTTGAATATTTAGGTAAAGATTTAATACAAGAAAATAAAGAAATAAAACCTTTAGGAATATGATGTTACTTGGACTTTTAATGGTAATCACTTTGGTTTATTTAATTATAGGTCAAATCAAAAATGCAGATATCATTTTAAGTCCTGTAATAGGAATGATGTTTGGTTTTTTATATAGCAAAGAACAGTTAGAAGAAGGAGACGAAATAATACTACAATGTGTTATTGGTGTAATTAGTATAACTGTTATATGGATAAACCCACACAATGGCTCACTATAGTTGCTGAAAGGCATAAGGAATGGGTCAATATAGTAAAAAGTTTTGGCGAGTATGACTACGCTGAAGATATAGTACAAGAGTGTTATTTGACACTACATAAATATGCAGATGAAAGCAAGGTTATTAGAAATGGTGTTGTTAGTCGCGGGTATTTGTTTTTTACTTTGCGTTCTTTGTATTACCAATATTATAATAGTAAAAGAAAGATTGATAAAGTTTCTCTTGATGATGACCAAATTACCATCCAAATTCCAAACGATTCGCAAATGGATGAACAAATAGCCTTCAATAAGATATGTACTATGATAGATAACCACATAGATAGTTGGAGATGGTATGAAAAAAAGTTATTTACTTTGTACAGGGATACAGAACTCTCTATAAGGGGAATAGCTAAAGAGACTAATATAAGTTGGGTAAGTATATTTAATACGCTTAAACACGCTAAAAATGAACTAAACGAAAAGTTTAAAGAAGATTGGGAAGATTATATAAATAAAGATTACGATAAGTTATGAAAGATTTCAAAGGAGACAAACTCTCAAAAGAATACAAAGAGTGGAAAAAAAAACACGCTGAAGCAAGTGAAGGACTTGGAGACACAGTAGAAAAGATTACAAAAGCTACAGGAATAAAGAAAGCGGTTAAGTTTTTAGCAGGGGAAGATTGTGGATGTGATGAAAGAAAAGAGAAACTAAACCAAGTGTTCAGATATAAGAAACCTGAATGCTTGACAGAAGAAGAGTTTGATTTAATTAAAATGGCAGTAGACACTAAAAAGAATAAGTTTACTCCTGATGAGCAAGAGACGTACAAGATTATATACGAAAGAATATTTAAAACCAAAGTAGAATGTACACCTTGTAGTTTTGCTAAAGTAGTGTATAAGGATTTGGTAGCAGTTTACAATCAATATTTATAATAAAGTATAAAATAAATGAAGAAATTAAACAATTTACGAGAAGCAGAGTACTACACAAATTTTAATTTAGTAGGAGAGAAAATAATCAAGTGGAGAAAAGCAAAACCTGAAAACAAAGACCTTAATGAGTTCTATTTTTGTTGGCAGGAAGTAGGCTTTTATGTACACAATCTTATAACAAACGAAAGGCTTTATAATCAATCCATAAGAGAATATAGAGCAGACAAGGATAGAGCAGTTATGAGAGCAAGAAAAGCCGAACAAAAAATAAAAGAACTTGAAAAGGAGATAACCAAATACAAAGCACTCTATGGATGATTTATTTGTAGGATATGTTATGTTTAGGATTATAGAGTGGTTAGTATATCAAATATTTAAAAAATGAGTGATAGTATAAAAAAGTGGGAGGAAATGATGGAAGCAGGAGGCTATACCACAGATTCAACCTATAATTATTTACCTAAAGACCCTATAGTGGAAAAGGTAATAAACAGGATGAGAGCAAGAAGTAGAGACGGCATATTAAAATACGGTACTACATTGCACGATTCTCCTGATGGATTCTATCAGTTCTTAAATCATTTACAAGAGGAACTTATGGATGCAACATTATATATAGAGAAACTAAAACAACAGAAGTAATGCCACTACCTAAACCAAAAGCAACAGAAACACAAAAGGAGTTCATACAAAGATGTATGATTGATTCCAATATGGTAACAGAGTTTAAAGACAAAGAACAACGCTTTGCAGTGTGCTCACAAATCTATAGGGATGAAAGAAGCTAAATTAATTAAGATGCAACACGATATAAAGTTAACTCAACAAGCGTTAGTAGTTGCCTTAAATAAAATAGAAAAATTAGAAAAAAAAGTTTTCCCAAAAGATGAAGATGTTAAATAATTGTTTATATTTGAATAAATATATTAATTATGACATACGAAGAACTTTACTACAGGTCAATGACAGACCACGAATTACAGAGAGTAATTAACACACATCAATTCTTGGATGGTTACGCTCACAGATGTCAGCAGGAACTGAACAGGAGAAAAGAAGAACAAAACGAAATTACAAGGTTATGATAACACTATTAAACGGAGAAACATTTCTCAAAGAAGAAATAGTAGGAATGGCTTATGATGATTCATTCTACTACAAACATCTTGGACAGTATGCTTTAAGTAGTTCATCTCTTAAAACACTACTTAAAAGTCCAAAGACTTATAGAAACATTCTAAAGTACGGAGACCCTAACGGAGATAGTCCTGCATTAGCGGCAGGTAAATTAGTACATTGGATGATACTTGAACCTCATAAAGTAGATAAGTTACATTTTGTAGATGCTTCCACAAAGAACACTAACCTATACAAAGATGCTAAAGCAAAGTATGGAGAAGTGTTTTTGACTAAAGAAAGAAGCGCAGCAGAAAGATTAGCAGATGCAGTATTAAGAAATGAAGCAGCACTCAAACTATTAAACAAATCAGAGTTTGAAGTCCCTGCAGTAGAAATGATAGAGGACTTACCATTTAGAGGTAAAGCAGATATAATTCAAGGAGACACAATCATTGACCTGAAAACAAGTCAAGACCTAAATTCATTTCGTTACTCTTGCGATAAATATTCTTACGACCTTCAAGCGTGGTTGTATCTTAAATTGTTTAAGAAAAATAAGTTTATCTTTTTAGTGATTGACAAAGCAAGTACTGATATAGGAATCTTTGATGTGAGTGATGAATTTTTAGCAAGAGGCGAACAGAAATTCAGACAAGCAGTAGACAACTATAAGTACTTTTTTCAAGAAGAAAACGATTTAGATCAATATGTAATGAGAGGAATATTATGAATATATTAGAAGAAGCTAATAAAATAATTAATCTTCGTTCTGAAGAAAAAGAAAGAGAATATGGTCCATTTAAAGAATCAATGGAGAAAGCGGCAATAGTAGCGTCTGAACTATGTAATAAAAAAATTACAACAGAAGATTTTTATAAATGTATGATTGCTTTAAAAATAAGCAGAATGGCATATAATTTAAAAGAAGATACTTTATTAGATGCGGTTGGTTACATAGCCGCTTTAAATAATTTTAAAAATAATGAATAATTTTGAACAAACATATAAAGATTTGTTATTGCGTGTTTTGCAATATGGAGAAGAAAATAAAAACCGCACAAGTATAAATACTTTAAAATTATTTAATCAAAGTATTAATATTAAATTAAATAATGGTTTTCCTATATTAACAGGTAAAAAAATATACTTTAAAAAAGCATTAGCAGAGTTTAAATGGATATATGAAGGTCGTACCGATTTAAAATATTTACAAGATAATAATATAAATTGGTGGAATGAATTTGCAATTAATGGTCAGCTTGGGAAAGTATATGGATATCAAATTAAAAATTATAATAATTCTATAAATCAAATTAAATATTGCATTAATGAAATTAAAAACAACACGCGGCGAGCTATTATTACTTTATGGAATCCATCTGATTTAAAAGAGCAAGCTTTACCTTGTTGTTATACTCAACTTAATTTTGTAAGAAGTAATAACAAATTAAATTTAGTAATGCACTTTAGAAGTTCAGATTTATTTTTAGGTTTACCTTATGATATAATTTTTGGAGCTTTATTTTTAATTGAAATATCTAAACAATGCAATTTAATGCCATATGAATTAGGTTTAAATTTAGCTGATGCACACATTTATATGAATCATATTGAACAAGTTAATTTATATTTAGAAAGTAATACTTATGAATTACCTCAATTAAAAGGAAATTATAATAATTATTATTTAGATAATTATAAATCAAATAAATTAATTAAAGCACCTTTAGCTATATGACAACTTATTATGTATACAGAATACCAAGAACAAATAAAATTGGGTGTACACATAGAATAAAAGAAAGGCTTCAAGAACAAGGAGTAAGTGAATATGAAATATTATATAAAACTACAGATATTAATGATGCTTCAAATAAAGAAATTGAATTACAAGATAAATACGGGTATAAACGGGATAGAGTTCCATATAATCAATTAAATTTTAATACAATGGAAAAAATACATATAACCAATGAAACAACAACTTTTGCAAAAGTTTTTAATAAAGAAGATTTTGATAAATATCACTCAAAATTAAAAATGCTTAATTTGCCTGATTTTGGTGAAATTGAAATTAACAAAGACATATTAGAATTTATTAAAAGCAAATTAACAAAAAGTCAATATCCTAATTTTGGTATGTATATATATAATCAAAGTTTATACAATTACGTAGAGTCAAAAAAAGAATATACAAATTTTGAATTAATACGAAAATGGGCTAAAGAAAAAGGTATATTAGATAAAGGTGATAGTAAAACACAATATATAAAATTACAAGAAGAAGCGGGGGAATTGGCTAAAGCTTTATTAAAAAAAGATAAAGAAGAAATAATTGATGCTATAGGTGATTGTGTTGTTGTATTAACTAATTTAGCGGAACTTGAAAATTTAAAAATAGAAGATTGTATTAAAAGTGCTTATGATGTTATTATAAATAGAACAGGTAAGATGGTTAATGGCACTTTTGTAAAAAATGAATAAAGATATAATAGAAGAATTTTATCTACTTGCTTTAGTAGATATAGCAAATGGCAGAGGTTTGCAAGAACTTGAAGAAGCTATTGAACTATACGAAAAAGCAGAAGAATATGAAGCGTGTGCAGGAATATTAAAAGCAATACACGAATCAGGATATATGACATTAAACGAATTACTAAATAAGATACAAGATGAACAAACAGATGATTAAAGAAATAGTAGATAACTACTTTGAATTAAACCTTAAAAGAAATACTCGTAAGAGACAATATGTAGAAGCAAGAGCAATCTTTTATAAGCTATGCAGAGAGTTTACAAAGTTAAGCCTTGAAGAAATAGGCGAACAGGTAAACAGAGACCACGCTTCTGTATTGCACGGTATAAGGTCTTTGAATAATTGGATAGAATACGACAACAGGATAAAAAACAATCTACGAATCCTACGAAACAAAGTAAGAAACTTTGAAGATGAAAAAGATAACGTAATAGAATTAGATGAATCTATAGTGCTTAAATACGTTCAGCTTAAAGAACAGGTAAAAGAGCAGGAAGAGATAATAAACGACCTACGTAATGCACTAAAAGATATAACAGAGAAGCACACTCGTAGAGAGAAGTTCTATCAGAAGTATGGGTTTATTAATTAACACTTTGTAAATAAAGTTATTGTATAATTAATTAATTAATCTATTTTAATTATGGATGGTAGAAAAAATAATGGTGGTCATTCTACAAAAGGGTTCGCAGGAAGAAAACCTAAAAGCGAAGAAATAAAACTTGTAGAAAGATTATCTCCTTTAGAAGATGCTGCACTTGATGCCTTAAAGAAAGGTGTTGAATCAGGAGAACTAAAGTGGATTCAATTGTACTTAAACTACTATCTTGGTAAACCAAGAGAAACAAAAGATATTACAATCAATGAAGATTTACCGCTTTTCATTGAGGATATTGATTAATGCAGGTTAAGAAAACAATAGCACTTAAAAAGCTACAAAAACTTAAAAGCAGGATACGAATAGTTAAAGGTGGAACATCAGCATCCAAGACTATATCGATTCTTGCTTTATTGATTAACTATGCTATAAGAAACAAAGGAAAAGAAATAAGCGTAGTATCTGAATCCATTCCACACTTACGTAGGGGCTGTATTAAGGACTTCTTATCGATTCTAAAAGGTCTCAATAGGTATAGTGATAGTCAGTTCAATAAAAGTACCTTAAAATACACCTTTTCAAATGGTAGCTATATAGAGTTCTTTTCTACAGACCAACCTGATAAGTTAAGAGGTGCAAGACGAACAGACTTATACATTAACGAGTGTAACAACGTTCCTTTTGATGCTTATACACAATTAGCAGTAAGAACAAGCGGAACTATATGGTTAGACTACAATCCATCTAATTTGTTTTGGGTAGACAAAGAATTGGTAGGAAAGCAGGACACCGATTACATCACACTTACTTACAAAGATAATAATGCACTACCTGAATCTATAGTAAAAGAAATAGAGAAAGCTAAAGAGAAAGCAAAGACTTCTACGTATTGGGCAAATTGGTGGAAAGTATATGGATTAGGAGAAACAGGTAGTTTAGAAGGTGTATGTATTCCTGATTGGAAAGAAATAGATAGACTTCCTGAAGATGCAAGGCTAATGGCTTATGGTATGGACTTTGGTTATTCAGTAGACCCTACTACCTTGATTGCATTATATAAATGGAATGATGCTTATATCTTTGATGAGGTTCTTTATAAGAAAGGAATGTTAAATAGAGATATAAGTCGCTTCCTACAACAACAGGACATAAAAGAAAACATTGTTGCTGATTCAGCAGAACCGAAATCTATAGCGGAGTTACAAGGATATGGACACTCTGTATATGGAGTAAGCAAAGGCAGAGATAGTATAGTGTATGGTATTAACCTCATCAATCAAAACGAGATATACGTTACTGCAAGAAGCAAGAACTTAAAAAGAGAACTACAAGGATATGTATGGGCAAAAGATAAAGAAGGTAACACACTACAAAAACCTACAGGAGAACATCCTGACTGTATAGATGCAGCACGATATGTTCTTACTGACCAATTAGAGAATCCTAATAAAGGAGAATATTTTATCTATTAATTAGGATTGTTTAAAAAAAGTTTATATATTCGTATAAACAAAGTTTAATTAAATCAATAATTATGGAAGATTTTACAGAAGTATTAATTAGTAATTTAACAAAGAAAGAGAACCGCAAGAACACAATTAAGTTCATAGGCTACTCTTTACTCTTTGGATTATTTGGATTAGCATCAATGTATGGATTTTTATACTTTATGCTATGGGCAAACGAAATAACAGATAAGATTCTTGGAATATCATAAGATGAAACAAGCGTGTTGGTACGAGGATATTTACGTTGTACAGAAACCTACAAAGCGAGGTGGTTATAAAGGTTCTGATGTAACACTTTACATTGACTACAAAGGTCAAAGAAATATAGGAAGTCAAAAGATAACCTATGCACAGAACAGTAAAGAGTTAGTAGATGCAATAGAGACTGCTTACGAATACGCATATAAAAGATTCATATTAAATAGTTAATATTTTTTCATTTGGTTAAATTGGGGATTAGGTGGCTTTGTGCTACCTTTTCCTTTTTATACATATTAATGACTTATTTATTGTAATTATATGAAAGTTGAAATAAACGTACCTGATTCACTTAACGAGATTACTTTAGGACAGTATCAAAGATTTGAGAAGCTGAACACAAAGGACAATCAAGGTTCTACATTCCTGCTTCAAAAAATGGTAGAGATATTTTGTAATCTTGACTTGAAAGATGTAGCAGAGATTAAATACAAATCTGTACAGGAGATAGCAGTACACTTAAATAAGATATTCGACACTAAACATACATTGATTCCTACCTTTGAATTAGGAGGTGTAGAATACGGTTTTATACCTGTATTAGACGATATGACATTAGGGGAGTATATAGACCTTGATGAGAACTTGGGAGATTGGCAGACAATGCACAAAGCAATGAGTGTACTATACAGACCAATCAACTATAAGAAAGGACATAAGTACAATATAGAACCATATAGTGGAATGAATGACAGACTAAAGTATATGCCTTTAGATGTAGTGTTTGCTGCTATGGTTTTTTTTTGGAATTTAAACAACGAGTTAATACAAACTATCCTGAACTATTTACAGAAGGAAACACAGAAGCTAACTACTCAACAGAGGGAACGTTTGGAAGCAAGTGGGGTTGGTATCAATCGGTCTATGGAATTGCTAAAGGAGATGTTACCAAGTTTGATGAGGTTACCAAACTCAATGTACACGAGTGCTTAATGTACTTGGCTTTTGAAAAAGATAAAATAGAATTAGAAAAGAAACTGATTAAGAAACGATGAAAGGGTTTTACAACGTAACAGACAAACTAAAAGACACGCTATTAGCAGAGCCATTTGTAAATACGGTTACATTTGGTTCTATTGATGATGTAGACCTCAACAAACAAACAATCTTTCCTTTGTCTCATATCACAGTAAACAACACTACTGTAGGAACTAAAACGCTAACGTTTAATATTAGTATTCTTTCTATGGACATTGTAGACATAAGCAAAGATGAGGTTACTGATATATTCGTAGGAAACGACAACGAGCAGGATGTGTTAAACACTCAATTAGCTTTACAGACAAGAGTAATAAACATCCTACAAAGAGGGGATTTATATACAGACCTTTATCAAGTACAGGGAGATGTTACTTGTGAGCCATTTGTAGATAGATTTGAAAACAAGTTAGCAGGATGGGCAGCTACATTTGATGTAGTAGTACAAAACGATATGACAATATGCGACTAACCAAAACACAGGAGGCTTTAGAATCCTTTAAGAACTTTGTTATACAACAGGCACGCACAAGGCTTACAAAAAGTCGTAAGAACGTTTCTAAGGAACTTTATAATAGTTTAAAGGGTAAGGTAAAGGAGATGCCTAATTCTATCCTCTTGGAGTTTGAGATGGAGGAATACGGATTGTATCAGGATAAAGGG
>Ga0181596_10001407_pt1 | contig 24607 bp, 20 predicted proteins | sample 041ome_6_FD_148655 | JGI IMG/M metagenome (GOLD analysis project Ga0181596, IMG submission 148655) | Coastal salt marsh microbial communities from the Groves Creek Marsh, Skidaway Island, Georgia - 041402US metaG (spades assembly) | ecosystem: Environmental > Aquatic > Marine > Intertidal zone... | reverse complement strand
TCAGCTCAATCTGAATACTTCGCGGAAGCCTACTCCGCCGACGCATGCTAACCATATGACCTGCACAGCCTTTCTCAGCTATCTAGGCCAGCCCCTTAAAGAATAAATCACGCATCGCAGCCCCTTCCGGCATCAATACAGCACCATCTTCACCTCGCTGTATCCCCAGCGCTTGCCAGAGCGGCCTGATGTCGAAATCAGTAGGGGACGCGTAGCGCCGGTAAAGGTCCGACATGATGGGTTTACCCAGCGCCTGGTCACAGATGTGCATTAAGTTCCGCACGCTTGTGCGCTGGGACGCATCGCCCAGCTGTCGGCGGAATGCGCGGAAGCACGGTGCCAGACCATCCGAGCGACCGAGCTTTGCCGTCTCATATTGCGCCAGTAGAAAAAACAATGCGCCGGACCAATAAGGATGGCCGCGCCCATCCAGACCTTCGGTATTGAGCGCTGCAGCCCCCGTGGGCATCGCGCGCAGCCATTCATCCCATACGGCACGGTGCGGAATGGCACCGCCAAGGCCACGTATAAGCGGCTCCAAATATGTCGCCATGCCTTCCATAAACCAAGGCCGCCGCGCAGGGGCGAATGGCGCCCCCACATGGACCAGTTCATGGGTCAGCACCCAATCTTTCTCATGTAGGAATTTTGGCGCGTCTTGCTTGGAAATCCGCATCAGTAATGTCGGTCCACCGCCACCGCGCACGCGCCCGAACGGATCATTCACACGGCGATGGGGTGTGACCGCGACCAACAATTTATCTGCCGGGAATCCACCCCAGTAGCGGCCAACAAGCCCGGCAAAGCGCGTGATCCAAGCCGTGATCGCCGTATCATCCATGGCGAACCCGTCATCCAGAACGGCGACAGTGATTTCTGCCTGGCGCGCGCCTGTGCGACCGGGGGCCGTGAAAGCGCCGGGGCCTGGCGTCATAACCTGCATCGGCTTGCGGTCCGTGAAGACAGTGTAGCCGCCAAATGCCCAATCTTCCCGGGTGATAGCGCCCCTGGCATGGGGCAGGCGCTCAGCGGTGAGGTTATGCAAGAACTGTATGCCAGATGTGTTTTTGGGGTCTTCAATAATAGGAAGCGGAACCCTTCCATCCCTCGTCATCGGGATGCCAAGCCAGGCGTCCACCGGTGCCATCACACCACGGGGCGTTGCAGTGAAATCAGCAGAACTGGCCGCGCGCGCCAATGCACCGAGACGGGCTGCATAAGTCAGCCGACCATCATCAAGCCGTCGCCAGTCTGCGTAATCCTCACCGCCATAGGCGAAGGCGAAATCCTTGGGCAGCATATTTTCCGTGCATCCGATTGTGACGTCGACCACAAGCGAGCGCAAGTCATCGGCCATCCGGGGTGAGATGATATAGGCGCATTCAGGCTGTGCGGCCTGAGCCGAGCCAGCTTGAGAGAGGGCCACAGGAAGCAGCAATCCGAGCCCCGCCACCATGCGGCCAAGACGTTGGCGCCAATTCATCCGTTTTCTCCCAGCATGCCGGGCGCATCTGCGAAGACACGCCGGATTTCAGTGGTCAGGTCCGCCATCGTGGCATCCAAAATGGCGGCACCTTTGGCTGCGGTGGCCAAAGTCGGATTCCCCGTTGCACCCTCATTGGACTGCTCACCAGGCCCAGGTGGACGGCCATTTGCGAGACGGATTGGCTGCGAAATGCGTGCGCCGCTGGGCGTTCCTTTAGCAGCCGGCGGATCTGCCGGGGCGGGGTGCGCTTTCGCCAAATCCACCAGATCGGGCCGGAGGGCCAACATCACGGATGTTTCGCGCTCATCCGCATGTCCGCCAGACGCATCATCCAGCACGGCATCTGCGCTCCGCCCGAACAGCCGAAGATGCGCCATTGCTGGGCGAACCCCGGTTTCTGCATAAATCACATGGCTGGCGACAGTTACCGGTGCTTCTGTCGATACGCCGCCGTTCATCATTAACAAACGCGAGGTGCCGTGATCGATCAGGCCGCGCATCAGCGTGACCAGCAAATCCTCAAACTGACGCGCAGGGATATGCTGGCTTGCAGGAAATTCAACGAATGCCGGATAGAAGCCGAAGCCCAATGTCGGCGCGACCAACAATGGCAATGCTTCCGCCAACCGACGCCCAAGCGCTTCAACGGTGATTGCGTCTGTGCCGAGCGGCAAATGTGGGCCATGGGCCTTCGCCGCAGCCCCAATCGGCAGCACGACCGGATGCCCCGCGCGGATGCGATTTGCGGCCTCCGTCCAGGGCAAGTCCGCCATGATGGCACCCGGCCCGCCTGCTCTGTCTCTTAACCCCAAGTTAACGCCTCCATTGGGAAGGATTAGACCGTAAAGCACTGATAACGGCTAATGACACACGCGTGACCTCACGCAGCCGTTATTGGCGGGTTACCGGTATTCGCCCTTATCTCATATCCAGAGCGAGGGGCAGAATGCTCGCTGCGCTTTCCAACTCGGCTCAGAATGAGCCACACTGACGAACTGCCGCACTGGCAAACTGAATAAACCCAAGGAGACTTCTTATGAATAAGCCACAACTCGTCGCCGCCGCTGTCGCTGCCGCTGTTGGCATGTCTTTCGCTGCTGGCCAGGCCGTTGCCGCCGACAAGAAAATGGAAAAGTGCTACGGCGTTGTTAAAGCTGGCGCCAATGATTGCCAGACTGCAACCAGCTCCTGCGCTGGCACGTCCAAAGTTGATGGCCAGAAGGATGCTTGGGTTCTCGTACCAGCTGGTCTTTGCGATCGCCTTTCCGGCTCCGCTAAAGCCGCCAGCTAACGCTGACGCGCTGACAGACTAACCGGACGCACGCGATGACACTTTCGCAGCATCCGGCGCCAACGGGGCCGATTCCAGCAAAAGCTGGGATCGGCCTCCGCGCGCCGCATTTCGAACAGATCGTCGAAGAGCGGCCTGATATTCCCTGGCTGGAATTCCACCCGGAGAATTATTTGGGCGGCGGCGCGCCTTATCTGTACCTGGAGCGCATTCGCCAGGATTATCCGATGTCGATGCACGGCGTTGGCCTGTCACTAGGCTCCGTCGGCGGCCTCGACAAAGAGCACTTGGCCCGGCTGGCAGACCTGGCCGACCATATCGAGCCCGGCCTGATCTCCGAACATTTATCATTCGCCCGCGTCGGCGCTGATTACCTGAACGACCTCCTGCCGCTGCCCTATACGGAAGAAGCGTTGGCCCAGGTTGTCAGCAATGTGCAGCAAGCCCAGGACGCGTTCAAACGCCCGATTCTCGTCGAAAACGCCTCCGCCTATATGACCTTCGCCGCCTCAACCATGCCCGAGCATGTGTTCATGGCCGAAGTTTGCCGCCAGGCTGGATGCAAAGCGCTGCTCGACGTGAACAATGTTTATGTGAATGCGCGCAATCATGATTTTGACGCCAGCGCCTTCATCGCCGAAACGCCAGCAGATATTATCGGCGAGATCCATCTTGCCGGTCATGCCGTCAATTTGTTCGATGATGGCCAGGAAATTCGCATCGATGACCATGGCTCCCACGTGGACGCCGCCGTATGGACGCTGTTCGAACAGGCCATCACCCATGCCGGCCGCGTTCCAGCGCTGATCGAATGGGATACGCGCATTCCAGCCCTAGAAGTCCTGCAGGATGAGGCCGCCCGCGCTGAAGCGATCTTGTCTGCCCATAGTGATGCTGCTGATGCAGCCTAACCTTTCCACCCTACAAGCAGATTTCCGCGCGACTGTGTTGGAGGATACCGGCGCGGATGGGGCTGAACCAGCGCCACCCGCAGCCCTGCTGGCGGCAGTGAACGCGAACGGCATTCCGCCAGAACGCCGGCTCGCCATTCACAGAAATCATTTCGCCACAACGCTGATAGACGCGCTCGGCGGGATCTTTGAAGCGACACGGGCATTGCTTGGGCCGGAATTCTTTGAAGCCTTCGCCAAATGCTATGTCAGGGCGCATCCGCCTTCCACACCGGGATTGTTCGAATATGGTGAGGCATTCCCGGATGCACTTGCCAATACGCCCGGATTAGCAGATCACGGATATGTGATAGATGTGGCGCGGCTTGAATGGGCCATGCATGAAAGCTTCCATGCGCCCGCTGCCCCAGCGCTTCAGCCAAGCCGGTTGACAGCCTTGCCAGCGGACCAAATTGGCGACGCCCTTCTGGAAGCGCATCCAACTGTTCGCCTGATCCAAGCCACGTTTCCCGTTCATGCGCTTTGGCGTGGGGCGCTGGATAACGCGGTCGATGGCGACATGCTGCACGGTGAGCCAGCGCATTTGATCCTATCCAGGCCGAACCTGGATGTAGAATTGGCACCGCTGGCACCTGCAGCATATGCTTTCGTGAACGCATTGTTTGCTGGCCAATCCATCGGTCAAGCCGCAGGCACAGGTGCGAGCGCAGGCACGACCACGGGCGAATTCGATCTCGGCGAAACATTGGGGGCCTGCCTTGCGCAGACGGTCTTTGCCGACGTAGTGAACACCGGAAACATTTAACGGAGGGCGATATGTACGAAACGGGGCGCGTTCCACGCGAAGGCGTGTTGGGCATTTGGGACCGGCTGGTCAATCTGTCTGAACAGATTCCTATGTGGTTGATCCTGCTGACGACGCGAATTGGCATCGCCATGATCTTCTTGAAGTCTGGAATGACGAAAACAACAACGGGGCTCAATCTCGCGGATGGCACATTCACGCTGTTTGAGTATGAGTATGCCCTGCCCATCATCCCATCAGATATCGCCGCATATTTAGCGACATATGCTGAACATATCTTCCCGATTCTGCTGATCGTCGGCCTGTTCGGGCGTCTTTCTGCGCTGAGCTTGCTTGGGATGACGCTGGTCATTCAGATCTTCGTCTACCCCAATCTCTGGGACATTCACTTGTTCTGGGCTGGTGCGCTCTTACTGCTCGTGGCCAAGGGTCCTGGGGCGGTTTCGCTGGATGCGATTATCGTCAAATTCATGGACCGAAAGTGAATAAACTGTAATTCACGGGGATGTGATAAGACTTTAATCATCTAATCCGCTCCATGATCGTACATTACGTACAGCCTTTTAGCGGGTGGTCCGCTAGGGGGATGTGAGACCAAGTTTCGAAATCAAACACGGAGGATTAAATATGAAAGTTTCTAAAACAACGGGCCTGATGGTTGCCGCTGCAGCCGCCGCAATGTTCGCAGCCGGTACGGTCGTCACGACCCCAGCCGCTGCTGGCGGTGGCGTCAAATGCGTTGGCGCCAACTCTTGCAAGGGCTCCAGCGCCTGCGCCACTGCGACAAGCGCCTGCAAAGGCCAGAACGCATGCAAAGGCCATGGCTGGACAAAAGCGGCTTCTGCCGATGCTTGCACGAAGGCCGGCGGTAAGCCTGCCTGATCCAAGCTTCACGCTTGATTGATGCGGCCGGGCCTGGAAACAGGCCCGGCCGTATTGTTTTCTGGATCAGAGTTTCCAATATCTAAGCCATGACACAGCAGCCCACACAGCCTGAACGCAGCCGCCCCTATCTCGGATTCGGCCTTGGCCTCCGCCCGCAGCATTATGCAGACTTGCTGGAGCGCCCCGACGATGCGCCAGACCCGCGCGTCGACTGGTTCGAGATCATCTCTGAGAATTATATGAGCGCTGGTGGACGCCCGCTGATCAACCTGGACCGGGTGCGTGAACGCTATCCGATGGTGATGCACGGCGTGTCGCTCTCCATCGGCTCCGTCGATCCGCTGGACCGGGATTATCTCGACAGCCTGAAAGCACTGGCGGAACGGGTTGATCCCGCCTGGATTTCCGATCACCTCTGCTGGACCGGCGTTGATGGCGTCAACCTGCATGACCTGCTGCCGCTGCCTTACACGGAGGAAGCGCTGGCTCATGTGGTCGACCGAATTGGCCAGGTGCAGGACCATCTGGGCCGCCGCATCGCACTCGAAAACGCCTCGACCTACGTGACCTTCACGCATTCTGAGATGAGCGAGTGGGATTTTCTGGCGGAGATGGCGAAGCGCGCTGATTGTGACCTGCTGCTGGACGTCAACAATATCTTTGTCTCCGGCTTCAACCACGGCTTTGACCCGATTGATTTCATCGAAGGCCTGCCAGCGGAGCGGATCGTCCAGATCCACCTGGCCGGGCACGAACATAACGAAACCCACATCGTCGACACCCATGATGCGCCAGTGATCGAGGCCGTATGGTCGCTTTATGGCGAAGCAATCAGCCGCCTTGGCCCCATCACAACCATGATCGAACGGGACGCTGATATCCCGCCGCTCGCCGATATGGAGACGGAGCTTGATCGCGCCCGCACCATTGCAGCCAAAGCTTTAGAGCGGGCAGCCTGATGCGCTTGCCCGAATTACAGCGCGCCTTCGCCGCCCGGATGCTGACCGGCGATGACGCCATCATGGCGCTGGTTCAGGATAGCCGCTTGGAACGCCGGGATGTGCTGATGGGCGTGTATGAACACGCTTACGGTGCCCGCCTCGCGGAAGTTCTGGAAGGCGATTACGAGAAACTGCATGCTGCCATTGGGCCAGATGCATTTCTTCAGATTGCAGCGGATTACGTAGCGGCGAACCCATCGCGCCACCCCAATGCCCGCTTCTTTGGCGCTGGCGTCCCTGCATTCCTGCTGCAAACCGCACCGTGGTCCGCAACGCCCTGGCATGGCGAGCTGGCTATGCTCGAATGGGCCATGGGCGAAGTGTTCCTGGCAGAAGATGCCGCACATCTTTCCATGGAAGCCATGGCGGCACTGCACCCGAATGATTGGCCGAACCTGACATTCACGCTCGCGGACGACATCCGGCGGATCACAACGCGCCATGGCGGGCCGGAGGCTTGGCTGGCCATCCATGATGATACAGACCCCGCCCCCGCCGCGGCAGCCGCGGATGGGGACGCGCAAGCCTGGCTGATCTGGCGGGATGACTTCCAAGCGAACTTCCGCGCCATGGACCCACCGGAAGCCTGGGCGCTCAACGAAGCCGATGGTGGTGCGACCTTCGCTGAACTATGTGAAGGCCTGATGGAATGGGTTCCGGCAGAGGAAGCCGCCGGACACGCTGCGGGCTATCTCCGGGGCTGGATTGAAGCGGGCGTGCTAGCAGGGTATGAAATTAAGGAGGCATAGCGGCGCCTGGGTTCTGCTTTTAGAATCTCGCTAGCGAAGACCGCGCCCTGTTCCTTGGTCCGCTCGCGTACTGGCTTCCCAAATGGCTCTCCGCCCACTGCTGCTTCTGATGTGCGTCTACCTTGGGCTGACGCTCACAGGCTTGCATGCCATGGGCGCGCTGTTGCCCCATTTCATTACCATCTGGAGCTTATCTGAAACCGAAGCCGGCATGCTGACCAGTGCGATGTTCGTGGCCTATATCGGCACGGTGCCATTGATAGCGCTTTCAGAGAAGATTGACGCAAAGCCGATCCTGCTGGTCGGCGTGATCTGCAATATCGTTGGCTATTGCGGCTTTGGCCTGCTGGCGGATGGGCTTTGGAGCGGCATGGCTTACCGGGTGCTGCAAGGCATTGGCTTCGCGCTGACCTATATGCCGGGCGTCAAAGCAATCAGTGACCGGGTGGATGCAAGCCAGCGTGGGCGGTCCGCATCCATCTATGTCTCCAGCTTTGCGACAACGACCAGCTTCTCCTTCGTTCTGGCCATTCTGATTGCCGACGCCTGGACCTGGCGCGCGGCGTTCCTGCTGCCTGCAATCACCAATGCCATCGCCTTTGTGTTGATCCTGCTCGCATTGCCCGCCGCCAAACCAGAGGCCGCCCCTGACGGGCCGCGCCGGGCCGTTCTGGATTTCCGTGATGAATTGCGGGACCCCGAAATGCGCGGCTATTTTATCGCCGCCACCATGCACACGGTCGAATTACTTGGCGTCCGCGCATGGTCGGTCGCGTTCTTCGTGTTCGCGGCGGGCGTTTATGGGTTTGAGCCAAGCTTGTTTATCGCAGCCTGCCTGGCCGGATTCCTAACTTTCATCGGCATGCCGACCAGTATGGCCGGCGGCGAATATGGCCATACGCGCGGGTTCGCCTATGCCTCTGGCATTGCCATGGCCTGTTCTGCGATTGCGTGCGCCGCCGTTGGATTTTCTGTGATGGGGCCGCTGCTGCTGTTCGCAGCCCTGGTGCTGATCCACAATTGTTTCGTGCTGGCGGATTCAGGCGCGCTGAATGGCGGGGCGGCTGCAGCGGCGCTACCAGGAAGGCGCGGGGCCGCCATCACGCTCATGGCCTTCGCTAACGCCATTGGCAGCTTTATCGGGCCGCTGCTGTTTGGCTTCGTGTTGGATATATCGGGCGGACGCCAGGACCCCTACGCCTGGGGCCTTGCGTTCATGAGCCTGAGCCTCTGCGTCATCATCGGTGTCGCCGCGCTCAATAGTGGCATGCGCCATAGCGGCAAGCGCTAAAGCCAAACGCCTAGATCAACGGTTAGAACAGATCAGGTATCGAGGAAGCTGCGGAGTTTGCGGCTACGGCTTGGGTGCTTCAGCTTGCGGAGCGCTTTCGCCTCAATCTGGCGGATACGTTCACGCGTAACAGAGAACTGCTGGCCAACTTCTTCCAGCGTGTGATCTGTGTTCATACCGATACCGAAGCGCATACGCAGCACACGCTCTTCACGAGGCGTGAGCGTGGAGAGCACGCGGGTTGTAGATTCGCGCAGGTTTGAGAGGATGGCGCTATCCAGCGGTTGGATGGCGTTCTTGTCCTCAATGAAGTCACCCAGATGGCTGTCTTCCTCGTCACCAATCGGCGTTTCGAGGCTGATCGGCTCCTTGGCGATTTTCAGAACCTTGCGGACCTTCTCAAGCGGCATGCCAAGCTTCACAGCAAGCTCTTCCGGCATCGGCTCACGACCGATTTCGTGGAGCATCTGGCGGCTGGTGCGCACAAGTTTGTTGATCGTCTCGATCATGTGAACAGGGATACGGATCGTCCGTGCCTGATCCGCGATAGACCGCGTGATCGCCTGCCTGATCCACCATGTCGCGTAGGTGGAGAATTTATAGCCACGGCGATATTCGAACTTATCGACCGCTTTCATCAGGCCAATATTGCCTTCCTGGATCAGGTCCAGGAACTGCAGGCCACGATTGGTGTATTTTTTGGCGATGGAAATCACGAGACGGAGATTGGCTTCCACCATTTCCTTCTTCGCCCGCGCAGCTTCACGTTCGCCCTGCTGGACGATGGTGACGACTTCGCGGAATTCGCCGTATGGCAGCTGGATTTTCCGGCAGATTTCCCACATTTCTGCGCGAATTTCTTTCACCTCATCCTGGTGATTTTGGCAGAAACGCTTCCATTCACTCTTCTGGCTGATGGAGCGGAACCAGCGTGGGTCCGTCTCCCGGCCACGCCATTCAGCGATGAACTTGTCCCGCTTCACGCCGGACTTCATCGCCAGACGCAAAACCTGGCCTTCTAACGCCACGGCTTCACGGTTCAGCTCATAAAGCTGCTCGATCAGCTGCTCAATCCGCTGGTTATGCAAGCGAATTGGCGTCACCGTCTCAACCAATTCCTTGGCGGTACGCAGGTATTTCTTCTCCAGCGTCTGATCCGGATCTTCGCTGGCTTCGATGCGATCCATCCGCTCAATGCGGGTTTTCTCTAGCCGCTTGTGGACGCGGGATAGTTTGACAAACGCTTCCTCGGACAGCGGCAGCAGCACCTTTTCCATGGCTGCGAGGGAAAGGCTGACGGCCTCATCCGCATCATCGTCATCATCATCGGCTGCGGTGCTGGATGAACTTTCATCGTCAGATGTATCTTCGCCGTTTGCAGCGGCGGCAGCTTTCGCTTTCGCCTTCTTCTCATCATCATTGGCGGCAGCAGCTGTGCTCGCGGCCGTAACGACGGTTGGCGCTTGATCAGGCGCCATGGTGTTTATTGTGCCGTCAAGATCCAGGATATCCCGGAGCAGGATACCGCCATCCTTCAAAGTATCGCGCCAATCCAGAATGGCCAGCGTGGTCAAAGGGCTACGCATCAGCGCGGCGATCATTTTCTCACGGCCAGCTTCAATCCGCTTGGCGATCGCGATTTCGCCTTCACGAGACAGCAGCTCGACAGAGCCCATTTCGCGCAAATACATGCGCACCGGGTCATCGGTGCGGCCAATGTCGTCATCATCAATATTACCGGCGACGCGCTTACCGGGCGCTTCGGCGTCATCATCGTCAGCAGCGGCCTTTTCAGCGGGCTCGTCGTCAGCTTCTTCAGCCTCAACGACATTAACGCCCATTTCCGACAGGGCGGCCATGACGTCTTCGATCTGCTCGGAGGACACTTCCTCTGGCGGCAGCGCGGCGTTCAGTTCGTCATAGGTGACAGAACCGCGTTCCTTGGCAGCGGCGAGAAGCTTCTTGATCGCAGCGCTATCGTCCAGCTGCAGGCGATCAGCCGCCTCTTCACCAGGCTTAGCGGCCTTGGCGGTTTTGTCTGTCTTGGCTTTTTTCGGCGCGGATTTGGTTGCCGCCGCCGTCGCTTTTTTTGCTTTAGTCGCCATTCTCTCTCCGCCTTCTCCAGCCAACGCCAGATGCCGAATCGCGTAAACGGCCCCAATCATGCTCTATAAGGGCGTATTGGTTAACGCATTATTTTCAAATTTTTCAAGAGGACGGCTGTTTGATTACCGTTCTCGGAAGACTGCCTGCATTTCTGAATCAAGTGCCTGCAGCGCCCTATCATCCTGCATGTTCAATGATCGCGCGCGCCGCTGAATCTCCTGATTGACCTCATCCCGTTCCATTGCAGAAATGGCTTGGTTTAGCCAAATAGCAATGTCCGCCTCGTTTTCCTGCAAAACTCCAGGCGGGCGTCGGCGCTTTATATCTGCATCCAGCAAAGACAAAGTCCGCGTCAGACCGGCATTCGTTAGATGGTTGCGCAAGGCCCCAGCGTCAATACCAGGAGCATGCACAATATTCTGTACGAGCGCCGCCCGGAGACTGTCAAGCGCCGGATCTGCGAATCGGACCAACGCCAGGCGTTCCGCCAAAGGCTCCGCCAGATCCGGCCGCTGCAACAATACATAGACCAACCGGCCTTCACCGATAGAGCGCGCAGCAACACGCGCCCCCGCTGCCGGGCGTGGCAAACGGCGCGCTGGCGGGCCTTGGTCGCGCTTCTTCCAATGATCGCCCCGACCGTTGTAGCGATCATAGGTGCGCTGCTGCGGCTCCTCCAAACCAAAGGCTTGGCGCAGGCGGTTGCGGATTTCATCGGTGAAGTAGCGACGGACCGTTTCATCCTGGATACCGCGCGCCAGGTCATGCAGGCGTTTGTCGAACGCCGCGCGCTGTTCTGGCTGGGTTGCGTCGATTTCAGACAGCGCATCTGCCCAAATGATATCCGCCAGGCTTTCGGCGTTCGCAAACGCTTCGTTCAATGCTTCAGCGCCGTTTTCCCGCACCATTTCATCCGGGTCCTGGCCACCCGTCAGCAGCGTGAATTTGAGGCTGCGCCCCGGAACCAGGATCGGCAAACACCGAAGGGCGGCCCGGCCTGCAGCGCGACGGCCAGCGGCGTCGCCATCCATGCAAAGCGTTGGCCTGGCCGCAATTTTCCAGAGCCGCTTGATCTGATTTTCCGTGATGGCGGTGCCCAGCGGTGCGACGGCGTTCGGGATGCCCGCTTCGCTAAGCGCGATCACATCCATATAGCCCTCAACGACAATAATCTCACCCGCCTTGTGCCCAGGCTCCCGCGCCAAATCGAGGCCATAAAGCGTGTCGCCCTTCTGAAATAGCGGGCTGTCGGGTGAATTCAGATATTTCGGCTGCGCCTCACCAAGCGCCCGGGCACCGAAAGCGATGCAACGGCCACGCGCATCCATAATCGGAAAGATCACGCGGTCCTTGAAGTAGCCATAGACGCGCCCGTCATCGGATTTACGCGCCAGACCAGCTTCGACCAGCACATCATCCTCATAGCCTTCGCGGCGGAGATAGGCGATGACGGCCATGCGGTCCGCAGGCGCATATCCAAGCTGGAACCGACGCATGGTCGGTTCGGCCAATCCGCGCCGCTCCAGATAGGTCAGCGCTTCCGCACCATGGGGCATGCGCAATTGCTGCTCAAAGAAATGGGCCGCCGCTGTATTGGCCTCCCGCATGCCCTTGGCCTGCTCAGCCCGCGCATGCTCTTCCGGTGTTTCCTGCGGCACATCCATACCGGCGAGACCGGCGCACGTCTCCACCGCTTCCATGAATGTCATGCCTTCGACATTCATCAGAAATGAAAGGATGTCGCCATGCTCACCGGATGAAAAGCAGTGATAAAAGCCTTTCTCATCATTCACGGTGAAGGATGGCGACTTCTCCGCGTTAAATGGCGACAGCCCAACAAATTCCCGCCCGCGCTTGATGAGTTTCACGCGCCGCTGCACGATGTCACTCACCGAGACGCGCTGCTTTAACTCTTCAAGGAAATGCGGGGGGAGGCTCAAGCCAACACGCTCCTACTTGGCAGCCAAGCGCTGTTTCACCAAACCGGCAGCCGCCTGCATATCCATAGCGGCGGCGTTGCCGGATTTAAGCACACCCATAACCTTGCCCATATCCTTGATCGATGCAGCACCCGTGTCCGCAATCGCCTTGTCGATCGCGGCCCCCATGGCGGCCTCATCCATCTGTTCTGGTAAGAACGTTTGGATGACCGCAATTTCAGCCTGCTCAGCCTCAGCGAGTTCAAGACGCCCGCCTTGCTCATACATTTTGATCGATTCGTTACGCTGCTTGACCATCTTTTGCAGCAACTCTTGGATCTCGTCATCGCTGACGCCATCGCGGGAGCCATCGCTCCGATTGGCGATGTCACGGTCCTTAATTGCGGCTAAAATCAAGCGGATGGTCGAAAGTTCAGCCGGGCGCTTATTGCGCATGGCGTCCTTCATTGCGGATTTAAGGTCGTCTCTTAGCATGTTTGGCTCCTGAAGCGCGGCGACTCGTCGCCCTTGGCGCTTTAGCGTCAACGTGTTGTAATTGCAGGATATTGTGATTTCCTGGCAGCTTGACGCTTGCCCCTCATTTGCCTATTAACAGGAAGTTTTGCAAGGGCTGCACGGTAACGACGCGAAGGCGCGCGCCACCGACATCCAAGAAGGTCTCCCAGAGGTATGGCGGAATCATCCGGCAATAAGGCGTCTCCCACAGGGGATACGCCCGTTATTGATGCGCGCAATCCGGGTTCTGACCCCGTGCGCACAGGCGCGCTTGTGCTCGCCGATGGAACGGTATTTAGGGGCTTTGGCCTTGGTGCCAAGGGGGCAGCGGTTGGGGAGGTATGCTTCGTTACCTCTATGACCGGGTATCAGGAAACCCTGACGGATCCGTCTTTCGCTGGCCAGATCGTTACATTCACGTTCCCGCATATCGGCATTGTCGGTGCCAATCCTGAAGACATGGAAACAACCGTGCCCGCCAGTCGTGGCGCGATCATGCGGATGGATCCAACGGACCCATCCAACTTCCGCAGCGCCGAACGGATCGACGCATGGCTCGCCCGCATGAACCTCGTGGGCCTCGCCGGGCTTGATACCCGACGCCTGACCCGCCGCATTCGTGATTTGGGCGCACCCACCGGCGTTGTCATGAACGGCGGCGACGCAGCGCCTGACATTCAGGATGCCGTGGTCGAGGCCAAAGGGTGGCCCGGGCTTGAAGGTATGGACCTCGCCAAAGCTGTCACCTGCAGCGAAGCCTACAGCTGGACCCAGACAGTATGGGCGCTGGGTGAAGGCTATAGCGCGCAAACGGCCCCAAAGCGGAAAGTGGTCGCCATCGATTATGGTGCCAAACACAACATCCTCCGCCACTTGGCCGAGCGTGACTGCGACGTAGAAGTCGTGCCTGCAACGGCGACAGCTGAAGACATTCTCGCCCGCAAGCCAGACGGCGTGTTTCTATCCAACGGACCGGGCGATCCAGCAGCGACGGCGGACTATGCCGTGCCTTGCTTGCAAGCGCTAATCCAGGCGGGCGTGCCGATTTTCGGCATCTGCCTTGGTCACCAACTTCTGTCCCTGGCGCTTGGCGCTAAGACGGGAAAAATGGATATCGGCCACCGCGGTGCCAACCATCCGGTGAAGGAGTTGGCGACGGGCAAGGTGGAAATCACCAGCCAGAACCATGGGTTTGCGGTCCTGCGTGACAGCCTGCCAGACGGTGTGATCGAGACCCATTCCAGTCTGTTCGATAGCTCCGTTGAGGGCATTGCCGTTCAGGGCAAGCCGATCTTCTCCGTCCAATACCATCCTGAGGCCTCGCCAGGCCCTCATGACAGCCGCCATTTGTTCGACCGGTTTATCGAGGCGATTGACCAGCATGCCTAAACGTACAGACCTCAAGTCGATCATGATCATCGGCGCCGGGCCAATTGTTATTGGTCAGGCCTGCGAGTTCGACTATTCCGGTGCCCAAGCGTGTAAAGCGCTCCGTGAGGAGGGTTATCGCGTCATCCTGGTGAACTCTAACCCCGCCACCATCATGACGGACCCGGAATTCGCAGACGCCACATATATTGAGCCGATCACGCCGGAGATGGTCGAAAAGATCATTGCCAAGGAAAAGCCGGATGCACTGTTGCCCACCATGGGCGGTCAAACGGCGCTGAACACCGCACTGGCACTGGCTGATTCCGGCGCGCTTGAAAAGCACGGCGTTGAGCTGATCGGTGCCCGCCAGGACGCAATCGCCAAAGCCGAAGATCGCCAGCTGTTCCGCGACGCCATGGACAAAATTGGCCTCGCCACGCCAACAAGCGCCGTCGTGCGCGATATGGCGACAGGCTTCAAGGAAATGGAGCGGATCGGCCTACCACTCATCATCCGCCCATCCTTCACGCTTGGCGGTGCGGGCGGCGGCATTGCTTATAACCGTGATGAGTTCGAAGAGATCGTGCGCGGTGGCATTGATGCCTCCCCCATCGGCGAAGTGCTGGTTGAACAATCCGTGCTTGGCTGGAAAGAGTTTGAGATGGAAGTCGTGCGCGACCGCGCCGACAACTGCATCATTGTATGCTCCATCGAAAACGTTGACCCCATGGGCATCCACACTGGTGATTCAGTGACCGTCGCCCCAGCGCTAACGCTGACGGACAAAGAATTCCAGATCATGCGGGACGCGTCTATCGCGGTCCTCCGGGAGATCGGCGTCGATACGGGCGGGTCCAATGTTCAGTTCGCAGTGAACCCAAAAGACGGCGCACTCGTTGTTATCGAAATGAACCCGCGCGTGTCACGCTCATCAGCGCTTGCATCCAAAGCGACCGGATTCCCGATTGCGAAGATCGCGGCGAAGCTGGCCATTGGCTACACGCTGGACGAACTCGACAACGACATCACACAAGTCACGCCGGCAAGCTTTGAGCCGACGCTGGATTATGTCGTCGTCAAGATCCCGCGCTTCACGTTCGAGAAATTCGCGGGCGCTGATCCATACCTCACAACGTCCATGAAATCCGTCGGCGAAGCGATGGCCATTGGCCGCTCCTTCCCCGAAGCCTACCAGAAGGCGCTGCGGAGCTTAGAAACGGGTCTCGACGGGCTGAATGAGATCGAGATCGAAGGGGCGCCAGATCGCGATGCCATCATCGCCGCATTGGCGAAGCCCGCACCAGACCGGGGCATCACCATCGCCCAGGGCTTCCGCCATGGGCTTTCGGCTGAAGAAATCAGGCGCGTCACCAGCTACGATCCCTGGTTCCTGGGCCAGATCAAAGCTTTGGTTGATGAAGAAGAAAACGTGCGGGCGAACGGCCTGCCCCGAACGCGCATCGGCATGGCGCGCCTGAAGCGGCTTGGCTTCTCTGACGCACGCTTGGGCCAATTGATTGGCCAGACGGCACTTCAAGTCCGGGCGCACCGCCATGATCTGAAAGTGAAGCCGGTCTATAAGCGCATTGATACCTGCGCGGCGGAATTCGCGTCCTCAACGTCATATCTCTACTCCTGCTACGAGGATCCGGGGGCGGCGGAACCTGAATGCGAAGCGGATGTGTCCGACGCCCGGAAGATCATGATCCTAGGCGGCGGTCCGAACCGTATCGGCCAGGGCATTGAGTTTGATTATTGCTGCGTCCACGCCGCCTATGCGCTGTCTGAGGCCGGGTATGAGACTATTATGGTCAACTGCAACCCGGAAACGGTATCAACCGACTATGACACCTCTGATCGGCTCTACTTTGAGCCGCTAACGGCGGAAGACGTACTAGAAATCGCACAGTTGGAAGCCTCAAAAGGCGAGCTTCTAGGCGTGATCGTGCAGTTTGGCGGCCAGACCCCGTTGAAACTGGCGGCCGCACTTGAAGAAGCCGGCGTACCAATCCTTGGCACCTCCCCCGATGCGATTGATTTGGCGGAAGACCGCCAGCGATTCCAGCAATTGCTGACGGACCTGAACCTGCGCCAACCGCCTAACGGCACTGCGACCAATACTGATGAAGCTGAAGCGATTGCTGAACGCATCGGCTATCCCGTGCTGCTGCGCCCATCCTACGTGCTTGGCGGCAGGGCCATGGAAATCGTCCATGACGCTGCCGATCTCCGCCGCTATATGCGGACGGCTGTGCAAGCATCAGGCGATAACCCGGTTCTGGTCGACCGCTATTTGGCGGACGCCATTGAGGTTGACGTTGATGCGCTGGGCGATGGGGAGGATGTCCAGGTTGCGGGCGTCATGGAGCATATTGAGGAAGCTGGCGTGCATTCCGGTGACAGCGCCTGCGCGATTCCACCCCATAGCCTGGAGCCAGCCACGGTCGCTGAAATCAGCCGCCAGATCATCGCAATGGGCAAGGCGCTCAAGGTCAAAGGCCTGATGAACGCGCAGTTTGCCGTAAAACCAGGTGGCGATGGCGAAGAAGACGCAATCTACGTTTTGGAAGTGAATCCTCGCGCCAGCCGCACAGCACCCTTTGTGGCAAAGGCGACGGGCGTACAGGTCGCCAAACTTGCCGCGCGCGCCATGGCTGGTGAGAAGCTTTCAGAGCTACCGCCGCTCAATGCAACGCCAGACCAGGTCTCGGTCAAAGAGGCCGTATTCCCGTTTGCGCGCTTCCCGGGTGTGGATATCTTGCTTGGGCCAGAAATGCGCTCGACGGGCGAGGCCATGGGCATCGACCAGGATTTCGGACGTGCATTCGCCAAATCTCAGCTTGGCGCGGGCGTTGTTCTGCCGCTTGAGGGGGCGATTTTCATCTCCGTTCGCGATCACGACAAACCCTTGATGGTCTCAGCCGCACGCCGCATGAATGCGATGGGCTTCAAAGTGCTGGCGACCAGCGGCACGGCAGATTTCCTGACAGCAGAAGGGGTTACTGTTGATCGCGTGCACAAAGTGCTGGACGCCCAAAGGCCCCATATCGTCGATAAAATTAAATCTGGCGAAGTGCAGCTCGTGATCAACACGACGGAGGGCGCAGGTGCAATTCGTGACAGCTTCAGCATGCGGCGGGCAGCCCTTTTGGAGCGGGTTCCCTATTACACGACCGCTGCCGGAGCGATTGCCGCTGTGCAAGCAATTGCGGCAATGCGTGACGGCGCGCTTGAAGTTAAGCCCTTGCAATCCTATTTTGCCTAAAGCGAGCATTCAGCTTGCCCTGCGTTTCTGGGAGAGCGCAGACCTGAATTAGGTGAGCCGCCGTGAACTTCCGTTCGCGGCGGATATTGTTTTTGTACGGACGGCGGAAAGATCGTCCGGCAAATTGGGATGGAGTAAGTTAATGGACCGTGTGCCAATGACCCCGGGAGGCCTTTTGACCCTCCAGGAAGAACTAAAGCGTTTGAAGGGCGATGACCGCCCCACAGTTATTCGGGCGATTGCAGAAGCGCGCGAACACGGCGATCTGTCAGAAAACGCCGAGTATCATGCTGCAAAAGAAAAGCAATCCTTCATCGAAGGCCGCATCGCGGAACTGGAAGATAAAACCAGCCGCGCCCATGTGATCGACCCTTCAACCATGTCTGGTGACACGGTTCGCTTCGGCGCGACCGTCAAGGTGGTTGATGAAGAATCGGACGAGGAAACTGAGTATCAGATCGTCGGTGCCGAGGAATCAGATATCGCCACCGGTCGGATATCTATCACCTCCCCAATTGCGCGGGCGATGATCGGTAAATCCAAAGGCGATCAGATCGAAGTTCAGGCCCCGGCTGGTGCGCGCTATTACGAAATCCTCGAAGTCGGGTATCGTTGATCATCTGAATCGGTTCTGTCAGTGCCTGGCGGAACCTGAAATAGAGGATTGATGCGATGTTTGCGCCCCTTAAAGGCCGTAAAGTCATTGACTTAACCCAAGTTTTGGCTGGCCCTTACTGTTCCTATCAGCTCGGCCTTTTAGGCGCGGATGTCATTAAGGTCGAGCCACAGGACGGCGGTGACTGGGCGCGCATCGGGGGTCCGGACGCAGCATTGTCTGACGTGGGCCTTGCGTCTGGCTTCCTCACCCAGAACGCCGGCAAGCGCTCCATCGCCATTGATTTGAAACAGCCAGAGGGCGTGGCCCTTGTGCTGGATATGATCGGCCAAGCGGATGTGTTCCTGGAGAACTTCCGCCCTGGCACCGCTGCTCGGCTCGGCCTTGATGTGGCGACCGTACAAGCCCGCAATCCCAGCATCGTCTACGCATCGCTGTCCGCTTATGGCCAGGATGGGCCGATGGGTGGCAGGCCAGCTTATGATCATGTGATCCAGGCTGTATCCGGGATCATGCAGCTGACGGGGGACCCGGAGACGCTGCCAAACAAAGTCGGCGCACCCTATGTGGACTATGCGACCGGCATGAATGGCGCATTCGCCGTGTTGTCTGCGTTGATGGAGAAAGATCGCACAGGCAAAGGCCAGCGGGTTGATGTGGCAATGTTGGATTCAGCATTGCTGCTCATGGCATCGCATATGACGGGTGCGGCCACATCCGGGAACATTCCCCAGGCCAGCGGCAATGAAGCCTTTAGCGGCAGCCCAACGTCTGGCGTATTCAAAACCAAGGATGGCGACCTGGCCCTTGCCGCTAATAATGAGCGCCAATACCCCCGCCTGCTTCAAGCCATTGGCCGTGAGGACCTAGCGACAGACCCGCGCTTTGCCGACCGCGGCGCCAAACAAGCCAACGCCTCCGCACTCCGTCAGGTTCTGGCCGAAGCATTTCTGACGGACACTGCGGACGCATGGGAAGAAAAACTATCCGCGGCAGATGTCCCCGCAGGCCGCGTTCGTGATATCGGCGAGGCCATGAATTCTGCACAAGTCCAGCAACGCGGATTAATGCAGGAATATGAAATCGCAGGCACCGACCGGAAAACCCAAGCCCCGACATTGGGATTCAAAGCCAACGGGTCCATGCCCGCCGCAAAATCCCCCGCCCCTCGCCTTGGAGCGGATGCGGACAGTGTGTTGAAGGATTTTGGTATGCGGGACGCCGCGATCGCCGCCCTCCGCACCAGTGGCATTGTGCTTTAGGGAATACGAAAATTAGACACTGCCCGCTGAATTAAGCCGTCTTTAGGACCAACAAGCGGACACTCCTAACCGGGGCGCGCACAACGCGCAGGCCCGCTGGAGTTTTCAGGTGTTTGAGCGCTGGTTTATCGCCGGGTCTGATAGGGCATGGATAATAGAATCCTGCCTTGAGTATAGCCACGACCTGAAGCTGGTTGGCCTCTCCGTCTTGATAGCAATTCTCGCCTCACTTACAGCATTCCATTCTGTTGGCAGCCTTGTTAGCGCGCCAACACGCACTGTCAGAATGATCCGCCTGCTTGTGGGTGCAACAGCCATGGGTGCGGGCATTTGGGCCATGCACTTCACTGGCATGCTGGCACTGGACATCCCGCAAACGGTCCTGTTTGAACCTGTATTGACCGTCACATCCATATTGATCGCAATTCTCGCAAGCGCCGGCGCTTTCCTCATCGCGGCGTCCGCACGGCAGAACATCGGCGCGATGCTGAGTGGCGGACTGGTGCTTGGGGCCGGTATCGGCGGCATGCATTATGTCGGCATGGCGGCAATGCGGCTGGAAGCTGTCGTCAAATATGATCCGCTGCTGTTCCTGGCCTCAGTTCTGGTCGCCGTCGGCCTCTCAACAACCGCACTCTGGCTGCTCCTACAGGACCGTGATGGCCAGAAATCATCCTCACGCACATCATCAGGCTTGAAGCGCATTGGTAGTGCGATTGTGATGGGGATGTCCATTTCCGCCATGCATTTTACGGGTATGAGCGCGACTTACTTCGTCACAGCGCTCAATCCGTCCGCGCCCGTCGAAGGCCTCGATGGGGGCGTGATGGTAATGGCGATCTTGGGCGGCGCAATCCTGCTGACAATACTAGCCCTTGCAGCAAACGCCATCAATCTATCGGCGTTGATGCGTGAGGCTGAGACCGCGACCAAGGCGAAGTCTGAATTCCTAGCCTCCATGAGCCATGAATTGCGCACCCCCATGAACGGCGTGTTGGGATTGACAGCACAACTGGCGCGCACAGACCTCACGCGGGAACAGTTACAGATGGTGCATACCATCCGTGATTCCGGCCAGACACTGCTGAACCTGCTGAACGATATTCTGGACCTGTCCAAGGTGGAGGCGGGCCATATCGCACTGGAAGAAACTGATTTCTCCCTTTCCGAGCTGGTCCAGTCGACAGAAGCGCTCTGGGGGCCAAACGCAGCGGAAAAGGGCCTGAAATTCAGTGTTTGTGCTGATACCGGAAATATCGATCATCTCAGCGGTGACAGCATTCGCCTGCGCCAAGTGCTGAATAATCTGATCGGCAACGCTATCAAGTTCACGAGCGAAGGCAGTGTTGCTGTCAAAATATCCGCAGCAATTCGGCCAATGGACGGGCGCATCACCGTCCGTGCTGAAATTCAGGACACCGGCATCGGCATTTCAGCTGAGAACCAGCGGAGCCTGTTCCAACGCTTCACCCAGGCGGACGCATCCATCACCCGGAAATACGGCGGCACAGGCCTTGGACTCGCGATCTGCCAGAACTTGGTCGCGCTGTTCGGTGGTGCCATCGGCGTTGAAAGCACGGATGGTCAGGGGTCCAAATTCTGGTTCACCGTGATCACAGACCCTTGCAAGGCTGGTACTACGAAGGCGGCGTCTCACAGTGCAATCCAACTGCCCACAGCCATGCTGCAGAACCGGCAGCTCCGCATCCTTGTGGCAGAGGATAATGTGACCAACCAGAAGGTCATTGAGTACATGCTGGAACCTTTCGACGCCGAGATTGAAATTGTCGGCAATGGCAGGCTCGCGGTTGAGGCTGTCAGCCGCAGTGCCTACGACATGGTGCTGATGGACGTACAAATGCCGGAAATGGATGGCGTTACCGCCACCCGCCATATCCGCATGCTAGATGGCCCGGGCGCCGACACGCCGATCATCGCCCTAACTGCCAATGCCATGATCGGCGACAGGGAAGCCTACTTGAAGGCTGGCATGTCGGACTATGTGCCAAAACCTTTGGACCAGCATGTACTGCTGCGCACCATCGCCCGCGCCGCCAGTGTACCGGACCCGATCAGCCATATTCCAGAAGCTGCACCGCCCCCGCCGAAACCAGAAGCGACCGTTGAAGCCGAAAAAAGCGCCCTCGAAGCACTGGTTGCTGATCTCGATGCCTTCATGACGCCTGCTCCAGCAGACATTCCAGCTCCACCTGCCACCAGCAAGAAATCGGCCTAAATCCAGTCTGGCGCTGATTGTTCGCGGATCAGGTCCTGGTATGTGCGCGGTTTGCGAGCGAAGTCCCAGTTCTGGCCTTGAACGACAGCCTCTGGCGTGCGCGGGCGGCCATTATATTCGCTTGCCATGACAGCGCCGTACGCGCCCGCCGCAAGGAAGGCGACCCGGTCACCAGCGGCCAAGGGCGGCATCATGCGGTTGTCGGCGAACTTATCGGTCGATTCGCAAATCGGGCCAACAATGTCAGCCGCCGTCCATTCCGCATCAGCATCCGGCAATCTCAGTGGCACGACCTCATGCCACGCTTTGTAAAGTGCCGGACGGATTAGATCATTCATGGCGGCGTCCAGGATGATGACACGGTGATCACCGGCCATCTTTTCGCCAATCACATTGGCGATCAGCACACCAGCCGGGCCAACAAGTCTGCGGCCTGGCTCCAGCATCACTTCGCAATCAATATCCGCGACCGCAACGCGGATAGTATCGGCATAAGCTTGGATCGAGGGTGGTGTTTCATCCTTGTAGCGAATGCCAAGCCCGCCGCCGACATCAAACCGGCGGAGTGTGACGCCATCTGCAGCCAAGCGGTCCCAAAGCGCGCGGAGCTTGGCGCAGGCAGCTGCAGAATGGGCAACGTCCCCGATCTGGGAGCCAATATGCATGGCGATGCCCATGGGCTTCAGGCCCGGTGCCTGGGCAGCCTCCTGGTACAGGCGCTCAGCATCGCCGTAATTAACGCCAAACTTATCGGTCGCCCGCCCGGTGGAGATTGCATCCAGCGTGCCGGCATCCACATCCGGGTTCACCCGAAGCGCGATCGGCGCCTGGACGCCCTTGGAGACCGCAACCTGATTCAACCGCTCCAATTCCGCCTCAGATTCCACATTGATCTGCATAACGGCGGCGTCGAGGGCGTCTGCCAATTCCTGGTTGGTTTTACCAACGCCAGAGAACACGATTTTATCTGCGGACGCACCTGCAGACAGCGCCAATGCCAGTTCACCCCCGGATACGACATCCACCCCGGCGCCCTTCGCCAGCAGCGTCTTCAACACCCCGACGCTGTCATTGGCCTTCAATGCATAGCAAATGCGTGTCGGCTGGCCTGCAAAGGCGTCCGCGAAGTCCTGGTAGGCTTCCGCGATGGCATTCAGCGCGTAGGCGTATACGGGGCCGTTGGCGGCGTCCGCGATGGCATCCAATGGTGTGGCGTCTGCGTGCAGGCGTCCATCGCGATAGGCGAAGGCGGGCGCAATGCCGGCGAGGGTCGCTTCAAGATCAGTCATGGGCTTCGCCTTAACGGGTCGGGTATGTGCGCGGATATACAGGCTTCACGCCTTCCCGCTGCTCTAGATCGCCTTTCTTACCGCAAGCAGAAAGGGCAAGTGCGGCGGCGAGGAGGCATACCGTAACTGCTGGCACCCCCCTCACCCTGCCCTCTCCCCCCGTTGGGGGGCGAGGGTTCCAAAAAAAACTGAGGGTGCTTTCGTGAGGGTCTCCTCGCCCCCCAACGGGGGGAGAGGGATCAGGGTGAGGGGGGAGGCCCGCAGTCATCCGTAACCGGCCGCCCATCACGCCGCCTCCAACCGCGCCCGCGCCGCTTTCACTGCTGCACGCACGTTATCAGGGGCCGCACCGCCAAAGCTGGTACGGGACGCTGCTGAGTTTTCTACCTTCAGCACCTCATACACGCTGGCGTCGATACCGGCATGGACGCTTTGCATGACATCCAGCGGCAAATCCTCCAGCCCGCAGCCGCGCGCCTCTGCCTCAGAGACCAGTGAGCCGGATACATGGTGTGCTTCGCGGAATGGCAGGCCCTGGTTCTGCACCAGCCAGTCGGCCAGATCGGTTGCCGTGGTGAACCCCAACTTGGCAGCGGCGAGCATGCCTTCCCGGTTCGGCTGCATATCCCGCGCCATGCCAGACATGGCGGCAATGGCCAGCATCAAGGAATCAACAGCCAGAAAGACCGGTTCTTTATCTTCCTGCATGTCCTTGGAATAGGTCAGCGGCAGGCCTTTCATCATCATCAGCAAGCTGGTGAAAGAGCCCGCGATCCGGCCAATTTTGGCGCGGACAAGCTCTGCCGCGTCTGGATTGCGCTTTTGCGGCATGATTGAGGAGCCAGTGGTGAACGCGTCCGTCAGGCGGATGAACCGGAACTGCGCGCTCATCCACAGCACAATCTCATCCGCTAGCCGGGAGAGATGCATGGCGTTGATAGACGCCGCACCCAGAAACTCCAGCGCGAAATCCCGCGCCGATACCGCATCCAACGAGTTCGCCATTGGCCGATCAAACCCGAGCGCCTTCGCGGTCATATCCCGATCCACAGGATAAGGTGTGCCAGCCAGAGCGGCCGCACCCAGGGGCGATTCGTTCAACCGTTTGCGGCAATCCTCGAACCGGCCCCGATCACGGGCGATCATTTCTACGTAAGCCAGCAGATGATGGCCAAAGGTGATCGGCTGCGCGTTCTGCAGGTGCGTGAAGCCTGGCATAACCATATCGGCACCCGCCTCCGCCTGATCGATTAGAGCGGCTTCCAGGTCCTTCAATGCGGCCAACACCGTATCAATTTCATCCCGGAGCCAAAGCCGGAAATCGGTCGCGACCTGGTCATTGCGCGAACGGCCTGTATGCAAGCGTCCAGCGGCCCCGCCGATGATCTCAGACAGCCTGGCCTCCACATTCATATGAATGTCTTCAAGGGCATCTTTGAATGCAAAACTGCCAGCCGCGATTTCCTGGCGCACTTGCTCCAGCCCACGCGTAATTTCCGTAGCGTCAGCCTCTGAAACGATGCCTTGTTTCGCCAGCATCGCCACATGGGCTTTGGAGCCAGCAATGTCTTGCGCATACATTCTTTGGTCGAAATGAATGGACACATT
>Ga0181596_10001399_pt1 | contig 24652 bp, 14 predicted proteins | sample 041ome_6_FD_148655 | JGI IMG/M metagenome (GOLD analysis project Ga0181596, IMG submission 148655) | Coastal salt marsh microbial communities from the Groves Creek Marsh, Skidaway Island, Georgia - 041402US metaG (spades assembly) | ecosystem: Environmental > Aquatic > Marine > Intertidal zone... | reverse complement strand
ACACCTATAGCGGAGTCCAAACCGCTCGACTTCAGCGTGAATGGCGCCATCCGACGCCGAGTCAAACAGGCGCGGGAAAAATCTCTCAGCGAACATCCCAGCCGTCCGCAGCCGCGACTTTCTTCCAAGGCAGCCACCGTCAGCGAAATCGCATAAGTCGCCCATCAACGTGCCGAAATTCTGGAAACGCAGATCGAATCAGAAACCAACCCGCTGCACGTCATTCAAGCTCCGCAGGTTCTCCCCGACGCATCCGCAGATGCGGGCAAGCTGGCAGAAAATATTTTGCCACAGAATGACGCGCTGGCCGTATTGGTTGATGTGGAACACAATCATCGTTTGAGTCTCTCTCAAGACCGTTTTGTCATTGGTCGAGATGCTTCGTGCGATTTCACAATTGCCGCGGCTGATGTGTCGTCGCAACATTGTGAACTGCGTCGAGAGGGGCAATGGTGGACCATTGCCGACTTGAACAGCACAAACGGCGTTCAGGTCAACGGCAAGAAAGTTTCACAACAAATGTTGTGGCACGGCGATGAAATTGTGATCTCGTTCGATCATCGCTTCCGAATTCTCGATCCCAAACAACCCGACCCGACTCAGAAAAAATCAAACTTGCGAGGGATTATGATTCTCTCTGTGGTACTCGTGTCGGCAGCCGCCGGAATCGCCTGGTACTTCTTGCGTTGATCGAATTGGCCACGTTCAATCTTTTATTCATCGGTTTCACTGAGACCTTCGGCTGGTGTTTCTACTGCTTGTCTCAGAACTCCACGAACCGACCAGAACAATAGACAGATAGCCAAGATCAAAAATGTCAGCGAGATCGGTCGTGTGACTAAGGGCAGATAGCTGCCTCCCGATTCCATCAGTCCAGACGAGAGATGCTCTTCGGCAATCGGTCCTAAGACAAACCCGATGACGAATGGAGCAGCGGGAATCTTCCAGCGATCCATCAAAACGCCGACCAATCCAAAGCCCAGCATCACCCAGACATCGAACATCCGATTTGCCAGCGCATAAGAACCGACGACACAAAATGTGAGAATGACAGGCAGGAGAATAAAGCGGGGCAACGACGCCAGTCCCGCCAGGCGTTTCGCAAACAACCACAAAAAACCGAACATGTAGACATTCGCGAACAACATCGTCGCCATAATCACGCCAACAGTTTGCGGGTTGTTCTCGAAGAGAAACGGTCCCGGTTGCAAACCGTGAATGACGAGCGCTCCGAGCAGGATGGCATCAATCACACTTCCGGGAATCCCCAAGGCAATCAGTGGAATGAGTGCTCCTCCCACCGTGGCATTGTTGGCGGCTTCCGAGGCAATAATGCCTTCTTCGCTGCCGTTGCCGAATTCTTCGGGAGTCTTTGACGAGTTTTTAGCAGCCGAATAGGCGACAACCGAGCCGATGTTGGCACCGATTCCGGGGAGGATGCCGATGAAAGTCCCCAAGAGTGAAGACCGTAACAAATTCACTTTATAGCGTGCCCAATCGGACCAGCGCCAATCGAGAGAAGACTGAGCCGTATCGACACGACTGGCTGGTTGATGAAGGGTCAATAATTCATGCACAATTTGGCTGACTGCAAACAGACCAATCAAGACGGGCAACAGTTTGAAACCGTCATCGAGAGCATGGAGGCCGAAAGTCCAACGGATTTCTCCCGTTGCGGGTGAGGCTCCCGGAAATGCAACCAGAATTCCCAACATGCCGGACAACAAACCGCGTGAGAGGGACTTGCCTCCCACAGATGCAATGAGAACCAATGCCATCATCACGAGTGAAAAGAAGTCAAAAGCACCCAGTTTGGTTGACCAGACCGCCATCGGTTGTGACAACAATACCAGAATGACCCAGGAAACGAGCCCTCCGCACAAAGAGGCACCGATCCCCAATCCCAGAGCACGCCCCGGTTGTCCACCTTTGGCCATCGGATAGCCGTCGAGAGTCGTCATCATGGACGCGGGAGTTCCCGGCATCCTCAACAGAGTCGCCGTGATGAGTCCGCCACTGACCGAGCCGACATACATGGAAATCAACAGCACCAACGCCGGATCTCCTCCCATGGCAAATGTGAGCGGGAGTGACAGGGCAATCAGCATGGCTCCCGTGAGTCCGGGAATGGCACCGACCAGAATCCCCAACGATGTTCCGACAGCCATCAGCGCGAGGGCTGAGGGTGTCAGCATGAAGGTGATCAGTTCAGGAAGTCCAGACATGAAACGGAATTCCATTCAGGGAAGATCGATGACAAAAATATAAGTAAAGACGGCGTGGAGGCCGACGCTCATCACAATGGCGGTCAGCAGAATGACCCACAAATGCCGCTTGGGCTGTTCGGAGATGACAAGGCCGGCGCTCAACACAAACAGGAACGTCAGAAGACGAAAATCGAACCTTTCCGATTGCAACAACAAGACATAGATAACCGTGCTGATGATGGTCATCAGCAGCGAACGAACGACATGCGGTGGGCGTATCGAGTTTGTTTCGAGAATTTGCGAGGGCCTGTTCTTCCAGGATTGTCCCGCGACGATGGTCCCCAGAACACCCACGATGACAAGTGTCATCATCGGGAGATTGGGAAGCGGGATCGTGGGGCGTTGTGAAACAGTCGCGATACGAGTGGATCGATCTTCGATCTCGGCTTGTAACTCTGTGCCGGAGAGGAACACAGGATCAATTTGTAATTCTGCAAGTTGCTTACGTACCGTTTCTATCTCCATTACTTTTTGTAAAAGCTGAACGATGGAATCAATTCGCTCGGGAGGGGTCCCTTTGGGGGCCCACCAGAACTGCATGTTGCGACTGACCACATCAAATCCTTGTGAGACGGCTGTCGGTGCATCCACCATCGGGTGCGGCTCGTTTCCACAATAAGCGAGCGCTCGTAAACCTCCCTCGCGAAACTGTTGGTACTCGGCAACCGAAAACGCCGAGACCTGGGCATGACCGCCGATCAATGCACCGTAGCGTTTGGCTCCTCCGCCATGTTGAACATAACGGAATCTCGCTTCTCCCTGTTCTTTCGCAGCCGATTCGAGCATCAATCCCGTAAAGTGAACCGGTGCCCCCAAGTTGGCTGAAAACAAAACTGAGTCTGGCTCGTTGATCGCATCATCAACAAGGTCCGAGAGTGATTGATAGGGAGAATCTTCCGCCACAGCGATAACCAGACCGACATCACCTGTCCCGGCCACTGGCTCAAAAACTTCAGGTCCGTAGGCGGCTTGTCCAGAGTGTTGTGCGGTCAGAATGCCGTCATGCAGTAACAACAGTGTGTAACCATCCGGGCGTGCATCTTTGACACGGCGAGAGCCAATCGTTCCTCCGGCGCCGGGGACGTTCACAATGACAAGTGGCTTCGGCAGTAAGCCTTCCTCTTCGATGGCCCGTTGAATGATACGAGCAAATGTGTCACTCCCTCCACCCGCCGCAAAAGGGACAACGACTTTGACAGGCCGCTGTGGATAGTCTGAAGTGTTGGACTCCTCGGATTGATTGCAGCCCGAAATGAGACTGGTGGCCAGACAGAGAATGAGGAATTTGCGAGCGACTTTCATGATGACCGAGTGTAGCGACTTTTCAGCATCGGGTTCCAGCAGAAGCCGGGAAATTGTTCAATCATAATTCAAGAGTGCAGAACAGTACGAGTTATTACTGTTCAGAGTTGAGAATCGATCCTCTCTCAGCGACAATGACGCCATGAACAAACGCCCCAATATTCTCTGGTACTGTACCGATCAGCAACGCTTCGACACCATCGGAGCACTCGGCAATCCGCATGTCCGCACGCCGACCATTGATCGGCTAGTGAAGGAAGGCACGGCCTTCACACATACTTATTGCCAGAGTCCGATCTGTACGCCCAGCCGGTCGAGTTTTATGACCGGCATGTATCCATCCCGCTTGCATAACACGCGGAATGGAAACGATACGTTTCCTCCGTTTCCTCCTGTCATCACCAAATTGATTGCCGAAACCGGTTACACGTGCGGCTTGATTGGTAAATTTCATCTACAAAGTTCCGGACATCGAACCGAACCTCGACTCGAAGAGGGAGACGGATTTACCTATTGGAAGTTCTCACACGCGCCCCGCGACGATTGGGAAGAAGGACACGATTACGCCGAGTGGGTCCGCGGACAGGGAGGAGATCTTGATTCGTTACGCAGCAGTGAAGAACGAGTCCCGACCGAATTGCATCAGACAACCTGGGGAACAGAGCGATCTCTGGAGTTTCTGAAGGAGCAGGAAGGAAGTCACGAGCCGTGGTTACTCAACGTCAATATTTATGATCCACATCCCCCCTTCATTCCTCCCAAGTCTTACGCCGATCAATTTGATCCCCAGCAGATGCCGGGGCCTTACTTTCGGGATTCCGACATCAAGCAACAAGAAAAACTGGCCTCGCTCGACTTCCAAGATGACTTGAAGACTCCCGAGCAACACAACGCCTTTCGTAAGCAGGCCGACTATTACGCGATGATCAAACAGATTGATGACCAGTTCGCCCGTATTCTCAATTACCTCGACGAAACGGGACAACGCGAGAATACCGTGATTATTTTTACCAGTGATCACGGCGAGTCTCTCGGTGATCACGGCTTGATGTACAAGGGATGTCGTTTTTACGAAGGTCTTGTCCGCATACCACTTATTTTTTCCTGGCCGGGACAATTCAAAGCGGATTTGAAAGCCAACGGCCTGGTGGAAATGCTCGACCTCACGTCTACGATTGTAGAGTTAGCCGGGCTGGAACAACCGGATTACATGCAGGGGCGGTCGTTGATTCCCGTGTTGACCGGTTCCGCCGACGCGAATCATTTTCGGAAGTTTGTGCGGAGCGAATATTTTGATGCACTCGATCCGTTTTTCACGGGAGGAACGGGAACTTTCGGGACGATGTATCGAACCGAACGGTACAAGCTCTGCATGTATCACAATAAAGATTTGGGTGAGCTCTACGATCTCCAAAACGACCCGTGGGAGTTCGATGACTTATGGGATTCAGCCGACCATCAAGCGATTAAACATCAACTCATCGAAGAAAGTTTTAATGCCCATGTCTGCTTAACCACCGACATGGGATCCAAACGCATCGCCCCGATGTAAGAGTGCTGTCTCCAAAACCTTCACAGAACTTCTGAAAGTAAACTCATGTCAGACACATCTTTGGCAACATTCGGTGGCGGCTGTTTTTGGTGTACCGAAGCGATTTACTCCGAAGTGAAAGGCGTGAAATCAGTTACCTCGGGTTATGCAGGTGGAAAAATCGAAAACCCGACTTACAAGGAAGTCTGCACGGGAACCACCGGGCATGCCGAAGTGATTCAGGTTGAGTTCGATGCCGATCAGATCAGTTATCGCGACTTGCTGACCATCTTTTTTGCGACTCACGACCCCACCACCCTCAATCAACAAGGAGCCGACATGGGGACTCAATATCGCTCGGTGATCTTTACCCATGACGATGAACAACGTGATGTTGCCGAGCAACTCAGGAATGAGCTTGATTCCAGCGATGAGTTTGCCAGTCCCATCGTGACCCAGATTGAGCCGATGCCAACATTTTATCCGGCAGAAGATTATCATCAGGATTACTATCAACTCAACGGCGGACAACCATATTGCAATGCGGTGATCAAGCCGAAGTTGGACAAATTCCGGGCCCGCTTTGCCGACAAACGAGCGGAATAGAAATGATGTGTGGCTGGGGTACTGTTGATTCACAAGCTTGAAATGAGTCAATGAGACCGCAACATCGTTCAATTCCCCGCACGCAAACTCAGCCCCAGATTCTTGATGCCAACGAGCATCTGGGGCTATGGAGAGACGAACATGAATGAGACTGAAGAAGCACGATGCGACTGTTCTTGATGTTCAAACGATGAAGAACGCCCCAGCCACACTGCGAACAAACTCGCAGAGTCGATAGGCTTATCGCTTTTCTACTTCCATGCGCACATCGTCGAGGATGAGAGTTCCCGTGCCCCCATTGATTCCCACCTGCACAATCATCTCTCGTGCATCGCGGGGAATGGAAAAGGATTTTGTGTAAGTGCGCCAGGGAGAATTCCCTGTCCATGGGCCGATGATTTCGCCCGTGATGAACTTTCGACGATAATCATAAAAGAAGACTTGTAAGCCGGGCTTCTCAAAGTCGTTGGTGCCGGGACGAAGATTTTCGAAGGTCGCCGAAACTTGCAGTTTGATCGTCCCCAGTGCTCGACCATCGACGCCCATCCCCTGCAAAGCTTGAGCGGGTTGTCCGGGAGTGAGGTTGAAGAATCGAACGCAACGGTCGCCATGCAATGCGCCGGTGAGCAAATATTTCATCTGTCGTTGATAGTGCCAGTTATCCAGCTTGCCATCTTTGTTGTCGTCAATTTCAAAGGAGCCGTTCACGATCTTGGGATGAAGAGGATCAGGCCTCACTTCGCGATTATTTTCTGATTCACCGGTCATCGGCACAAACAACGTTGGAATCAATTCAGTCTCGACCAATTTGCCGTCTTTCTTTTCCAGCAGATAGAACACCTGCTGATATCGTTCTCCGACTGGGACCACCATTTTCCCACCCTCCGCCAATTGATCGGCCAAAGGCTTGGGAATTTTCTCGGGAGAGCACGTCACAATAATTTTGTCGAATGGTGCGTGTTCGGGCCAACCGAGGTATCCGTCTCCTACTTTGGTATGAATGTTGGTGTAGCCAAGCTCTTTCAGTTTTTCGCCCGCTTTGATTCCCAATTGTTCCACGATTTCGATCGAATAAACCTCGTCACAAATTTCTCCCAGCACGGCTGCCTGATACCCGGAGCCGGTCCCGATTTCGAGCACTTTATCATCCGGTTTTGGATCGAGAACCTGGGTCATGTAGGCGACGATATAAGGAGGCGAAATCGTTTGCCCGTAGCCAATTTCGATGGCCACGTCGTGGTAGGCGAATTTCTGACGAAACTGGCTGACAAATTCGTGCCGTTTGACTGTTTTCAGCGAGTGAATGACACGTTTGTTGGTGATTCCTTCAGGAATCAGAAACGTGTGTACCATTTCCAAACGCTGATCATAAAACTGATCGCGTTCTTGGGAGTGGAGAGAACTCGCGATGGTTGCGAGTAACAGTCCAGTGAGCATGAGTTTCGTTCTGCGCATATTGCAATTCTTCCATCTCTATGAGAATTCATCATCCATCTCAATTATAGAGAGCCTGCCGAGATGCGCGAATGGCGATTTTCAGGCAGGGATTACGCGGTCAGAATCACTCGACTTCATCGAGTTCGGATTGCAGTTCCATCCATTGTTCTTCGAGTTGTCCGATCTCTTCGTTGAGCGAATTCAGTTCTTGCTGCAACTCGGCCGCTTTCTCGTGATCTGTCATATTGAGGAACTCTTGATTGATCTTCTGACGTTGCTGATCGAGTTTCTCAATTTTCCGTTCGACTTTCTTCTGCTCCTTCGATGTTTCGTAAATCACTTTGCCGGCCTGTTTGACACTTTGTGCCGGCCCTTGTGAGCGGGGTGATGAAGAGGCATCTCGCTGGCCTTCTTCGACTTCTCGGGTGACTCGATAGAGATAATCTTCGTAGCTACCGGGATAATTGACGACACTTCCGTCACGAACTTCAACGACTGTAGTGGCCACTTTCTGCATGAAGTGTCGATCGTGGCTGGTGAAGATGACAGTGCCTTCGTATGTCTTGAGGGCATCCGCTAGCGCTTCGACCGTTTCAACATCGAGGTGGTTGCCCGGTTCGTCGAGAATCAGTACCGATGCTTTCCCCAGCATAATTCCCGACAGACAAAGCCTCGCTCGCTCTCCCCCACTCAATACCGAAACCGGCTTTTTCAGATGTTCGTCGCGGAACAAGAAACTTCCCGCCGCTTCTAAAACTTGTTGCGTTGTGGTTTCCGGAAGTGCTGCTGCTTGCAAATATTCCAGAACGCGCATGTCTTGAGGGAGAGACGTATAAACATGCTGGGCGTAAGTCCCGATGTCAACGCCGTATCCCCATTTCATGTTGCCACCAAGTTCAGGCAACGAACCGACAATCGTTCTCAAAAATGTGGTTTTCCCTTGTCCGTTGTCTCCGACGATGGCAATCCGCTCGCCATATTCCAGGTCGAGATGTATCTCGTCGGCAACCGGCTCTCCTTTTTCATACCCGATGGAGAGATTGGTACATCGCAGCACAGAGCCCTTTCGAGGTTCCACTCGGGGAACATGAATTGACACGGTCGCTTCTGATGTTTCAATTTCGACCGTTTCCAATCGCGCGAGCTGTTTCGCTTTACTGCGTGCTTGAGACGCCGTGTTGGCTCCGGCTTTATTTTTGTCGATGAAGGTTTTGAGCTGTCGTTGTTTGGAACGGATGTTGGCGTTGTAACGCATGTCCCGTTCCCGCTGTTCTTCTTTCATCTCCAGATAGGCTTCGATGTCACCGGAGTACATCGTGAGCTTTCCTTTTGACAATTCCAGCGTTTGATTGCAGGTCGCTTTCAAAAAAGAACGATCGTGGGAAACAATCACACACGCCAATGGAAGATCACGAAGAAAGTTTTCCAACAAAATTTGTGTTCTCAAATCGAGAAAGTTTGTCGGTTCGTCGAGCAGTAACAAGTTGGGGTCGTGCAATAATAAGGCGGCCAATTTGACACGCGTCTGCCAGCCGCCGGAGAGTTCTTTGAGAGGACAATTCAAACGTTCGTTTTTGAGTTCGAACTGGGCCGCCACTTGTCCACATCGATAATCGGGCTGACCGGAATCTCGCATCAGAAACTCCATCGCCGATTCCCCCGGCTCAAACGGATCGTGCTGATGCAGATAACCTAAACGTAACCCGGGGTGTCGCATGCACTCCCCGGAATCGAGTTGTTCTTTCCCCAGTAAAATTTTACAGAGCGTCGATTTTCCAGCACCATTACGACCGATAAAACCAACCTTATACTCATCAGTCAAGGTCAGATCGGTTTCATCGAGGAGAGTTTGGCCGCCGAAGGATTTCAAGGCGTCGCGGAGTTCAAGCAGCGTGGTCATCGGTATTCAGAAATCATTTAGGGTCAGGAGATTGGGAGGAGCCTCTATTGTGACTGTTGAGTTCTAATGTGCAAAGGGAGTTCGGGGTGCGAATTTGGGTTGATCCGATAAATTGCTATCTCTCGTGCAAAAAATTCGCCCTTGTGTTCGAGGGAAAGTTCGGCAAGGATCTGAACCAGATCCCACTGATTGCCTTTTTTGCACGGATGGAATCCATGTCCTACAAATCTCTCTTAAGTATCTTATTGCTGGTCTTTCTGTCGTCTTTGGGACGCTTGTCGGCTCAGGATCAGCCTTCGTCGGATGCCAGTCTGAAACTGCAGCTATGGCCTCAACTCTATATCATTGATACTGATGGCAAAAATCTGAAGCGACTGTTTCCCCAGGCGACCTCACGTGCGGAAGGCTCTCCCTCATTCTCGGAGAATGGCGAATTAATAATTTTTAGTGGTTTCAATGCGGAGGAGAAAGGGCGAATTTCAACGTCTGACATCCACTTGTTTAATTTGACAACGGGGGAAGAAAAAGTGCTCTGCAAAGGAGTGAATCCTTCACTTTCGCCACGCGGAAAGAGATTATTTTATTCTCGTTACGATGTTCGAGGTGTCTGGGTGGCGAATATCGAACAACCTGAAGAGACCACTACGAAGCTGGATGCAAAAGGTTGGGGCACAGCCTGGTCTCCCAACGGGAAAATGCTCGCCTGGGCCACTTATTCCAACGGTTACAATTTGAAAATACTGGACATTATTGAAGGAGATGAATGGCAGGTGTTTGAGGGAGAGAAGTCTCCTTTTCGCCTGATTTATCATAGTTTCGCCTGGTCGCCAGATAGTCGCAACATTGTGTTCAAGGGTATTACCCAAGAACGCATAACCGGGATTTATGCGGCTCAGGTGATCGACGAACGTGAACCCGTATTATTGAAGGAAACATCTGCCGTCCACGAATCCTTCGATTGGCACCCGGATGGCTCGAAAATTCTGTTTTCGGAACTCGATCCCGAATCCAAAATCTATCGTCTCTACACGATGGAGCCTCTTAAGCCAAATGCAGAACCGGTTCCCATTCCCAATATTCCTCCTGAGATCATCGCCACCAACCCTCGTTACACTCCCAATGGCAAACAGATCATCTTCTCAGCAGCAAGCAAACCTGTCCCCGTTCCCAAACCCGTTCAACAGATGGAAGAGAAGAAAGCCGAATAGCACTATTGTTGTCCGAGAGGAAACCGAATCTCTTCTTGTATCGCTGTGATGCGTGATGGCGAGAGACTGCCGACGCGATTATTTTCTTCACAAACCGCGCCACGCATTGCCATCACGTCGGCTTCCACCGGTCTTAATTCAGACAGATGCTCTTGACGAAGCGAACCTGCCAACGCCGTCATTATTCCAGCTTTATGAATGATTGTGCGATACGCTTTCAATCGATCCACTGACAACTGATCGAGCAAACTGCCTGCCTGCTTGGACCAGGTATCAAACAAGACTCCCGCACAGCCGGTCTTGATCGCCGCCTCAATAATCGCATCGGGAGTGGGACTTTTGGCGAGTTCATGATCGGCGTAGATCACGGCAATCCAGTCGAATGACTTGCTGGCGGCATCATCGATTTTTTCTCGAAGAGACACCCATTCGTCGAGCCAGTTTTTGTTGTCAACTTCTCCAGATAATCCCATTTTCAGAAATCGAAACGCACCTGGAATTTGCATCATCGATGCTGACTGTTTCCAATCAGCCAACTCTCCCAACGCCAAACTGAGCGTGGCTTGGGGAAGTGCTTCGGCAATCTGCTGAGCGGTCGCCAGCTCGACCATGCCGAGCGAACCGTGGTTTGGTTCCTTCAAATCGATCAGATCGACACCAGATTCGTGAGCAATCGTGGCTTCTTCCAGATTGCGCACGCTGACCAGCAATTGCGGTGCGACTCCCGGATTTCCGAGCCTAATAGATATTAACGGATCAGTCATTCGAGCAAGATAGCCACCTTCGCTCCCCTTGTCGAGTGGCTGATATCTCTCTCTGCTTTTCGAGTCGTAAGCGGTACCCTATAATCTGAGTCACTTTTCTGTACACGACGAGAGAACCCGAATGCCGTTATTCTTCTTTCCCATTGGTGATGACAATCACGGTCGGACAATCACCCCGGTGGTCAATTACGCACTTCTGGCCATCAACATTGCCGTCTTCTTTTTGCTGCAATCAGGCCCGAACGGCGAGAAGTTTACGATGGCGTTTTCCACCGTGCCTAAAGAAATTGTCACCGGACAGGATATTGTGACCGACCCCGAATATGTTGAAGACGCGGCCACCGGTCAGGTCTATGAGATGCCGGGACTCGAACCGACTCCCATCCCGGTTTGGGGAACATTGTTGACTGCGATGTTCATGCATGGCAGCATCATGCACTTGCTCGGCAACATGCTGTACCTGTGGATTTTCGGAGACAACATCGAAGACGAAATGGGACACAGTCGGTATCTGGTGTTTTATCTGTTGTGTGGAATTCTGGCCGGGTTATCGCATGTCCTGCTCAACACGGGTGGTGCCAGTGCTCTGGTCCCTTGTTTGGGCGCTTCGGGAGCGATTGCCGGCGTGTTGGGTGGCTATTTGATGAGACATCCCACTCGTGGCGTGCATGTGATTGTCTTGCGAGTTGTGACGACGATGCCCGCATGGATTGTGGTTGGTGCGTGGTTTGTTTTGCAGATCATCGGTGGATTGGGAACACTCGGACAAGAGGGGGGTGGAGTCGCCTATGCCGCCCACATTGGCGGGTTCATCATCGGCCTGGCATTGGTCTCGCTGTTTGTGAAAACCAAGTCGAGTGTCGAACCAGTCGCACGCGAAGAGTACGACCGCTGGCAATAAAGCTCAGAACTTCAGCGTAAAGTCGAGCCAAGCTTCAAGGCATTTTTGAACACATATTTTTGTTGGGAGTTCTTGGGGACAAATTTGTAGATCTCCGCGTAGTCCGTCATTTTGGGAACATCACCATCGGCATGTGATTGATACTTGGCAAAACGAGGGAATACGAATTCGTCTCGCGAAACAAGCTCCAGGCGAGATTCCATTTCGGATAACCAACGATCAAACAGGGCTTGATCAAACTCAAATCTGGGATCCCGATAAATGACACATCGCAACGGGTGGTTGGGGGTCACTTTCAACCCTTTCAGACTCGTTCGTTGCTCAGGCGAATAAATCGCCTTATTCGCCTGATACATGGATGTGAAACTCAATTCGGTTCGGGCTTCGGGCGTCATGATGATCCCCAGATCGTTTTCGACACAAACCGAGGTTCCCTGATATGACGTACTGAACCAGAACCATTGAGCGAATGATCTCGCTCGCATGTCGGATTCTGTTTTGTACGGCGATTTGATGTCTCTGACCACACTTCCGCTAGCAATCAGTAATAAGTAGGCAGTTGCCAAAGTGAGTGTCTGTTTTTGAGTTCGAGTGAGTCGACCGATGGCATCCAGTAATAATGCGGCACCAAAACCCGATAACAGACAAATCACCCCGGCCATGTGCATCGAAAATTTGAAATGTCCTCCATAAGGATAACGATGCAACGCCGCCGCGATCAGATGTAAGAGAGCCGGAGTGAGCAACAACACGGCCAGTCTCTTGTTTCGGCGAATGAGAGCGATCCCGCCAATCAAGACACATAGCGTCGTAAACGAGCTGGCATAATTGTTGCCTCCCAACGGAAAGGCCAACAATTGACCGCAATGTGTCGCCAACAACCATTTGGGAAGTTGTCCCGGCGTGCTGACGGGTGGAAACGCATTACTCCAGTATTGAGACATCCAATCGAGCTCTGCCGAAGATTGCTCTTTGGCCGCAAACATCAGCACCGCCAAAAAGCTACCGAGTAAAATGACATTATAGGTGAGCCATGTGTGGAACCGTTTTTGTTTGAACAGTGAACCGATGCGAGAGATCGCAGACTCACCGTCTGTCGTCTCATGATTCAAAAGTGTGATCGCCACAAACAAGCTGACCGCACCCGCACTAAAAACGGCGGGATAAGAAAGACCAATCGCCACCGGTAAGAAGATCACCAGTCCCCACAGCCATCGACCCGGTCGATGACGGATTTCCTCTGTCGTCGAAGTGTGGCAATGCCACCACTCAACGCACATGGTCAATAATAGAAGACCCACCAACATGTCGGAAGCGTACTGCTTGGCTTCTGCCGCATATCGCATGTTGGGATAAGAGACGGCAAAAATACCAACGGCAATCACCAATGCCGGGCCAGACAGTAGCCGTTTCGCAAGATGAATAAACAGAAACAAGCCGACAATGCTGCAAACAAACGGAAACGCTCTTAGAGCGAATTCATGATACCCGAACAATTTGACGGCAGTCAGTTCGATCCAGAGAAAGAAGACCGGTGCGACCTGGTGATAGCGTAATGGTTCGAGTAATTCGAGATAGCCGCGGTCGATGTAGTTGACGACCAAAAAGCACTCATCTTCCCACAAAGGAAAATTCATCAGGTAGCGACTGCACCGCATCAACAGACCGACCACCAGAAAAACTCCAATGAGCTTTTGGTGACTGGCAGTCGTGGTGTGATTATTAGTGAGAGTCGCGGAACTCATTCGGGGCCTGTAATAAGCAGTATCAAGTCGTACTGATTCTCTGCGTGAGAGTTGTAGGAGTTGTAGACCAAGCCCGACGATCTATCAACGGGCGTTTTTTAAGAGGCAGACACAAATTATGGAGTGCGGTGACTTGTCACCGCTTTCTCTATTGTTCCGCGTAGATCTTGCTAATGAGCGCTGAGGGAGAGAGAAAGCTCCGCTAAAGCGGAGCACTCCAAAGGTGGAGACCATCAAGAACCGTCGCATAAAAAAACTCCCCCGACCAAGTGAATGATCGAGGGAGTTGTGAAAATTCTTCGTATTCAGCCATTCCCGATTATCGGATAATGAAAGGTGCTGCACTGAAGTTAAGTGTATCGAAGCCAGCTCGAATGAGGGCATTTGTCGTGTTGTCGGTGTCGGGTAGTGATAATACTCCCGAGAAGAAGAACGACTGTGTGAAGGTATTGGCTCCACCGACGTTGCCGAGTGGTGGCAAGTTAGAGCCTATACCTGTCGAATCATAGAAGGTGAAGAACCCGATGGCCTGACGGTTGGCAGGCTTCACAACATCCGAGTTGGTGAATAGCCCGAGTTCCGTTCGTCCGAACAGTGCGGTCGTTTCACCATCGATGTTGAAGAAGGCTGATTCTCCAAAGTTACCCAAATTGAGTCCGTTCGGGTTTGTTAAAGTACTCGGCCCGAAAGGTGCATCGAAGGCGATATCGATTGTCGGTGGGACGCCAGCACCCGTGGTGTAGTTCTGCCCCATTGAGATATCGAGGAAGGCAACTGGGTCAAATTCAAACCGTGTGCGGTTCGGGTTGGCCAAAGTTCCCGAGTTCTGCGGATTGGCAGAGACAACCACTTGAGTTCTCAAGTCGTCCAGCTCGTTACCACCGAACAGGTTGCCATCAATCCAGGCGATTTGTTGAGTGCCAGTACCAATTTGCAACACCATACCGTCCACTGCGTTGCCCGCTCGTGAACCGTTATCCGTGACTTGGTTGTTCACAAAGTTCAACACGGTGCTAGTCTGGACGTTTGTGCCTGCTGCATTAGCAAGCATAAAGGCTTCGCTCTCACCATCAAATTGTACTGTTGGAAAAATGTCACCCGCATTTTGATTCGATCCCTGTACGTTACGAGGATCCGTTGGAGCCGCAGCGTCAACCAAAGTGATGTCACCTGCCAAGTCTCTTCCTCCGCTGAAATCAGCGAGTGTCTGGAAGAAGAAGCCTTGCTCGTTGTTGTTACTAAAGGTGTTGCCGGCTACACCGGGAATGGCACCACCCGTTTGTGTGACATCTTCGCCGAAGTCGAGGATACCGTTACCGTTCAGGTCGGTATTGGTGGCCAGATTACCCGTGTTGTCGACATCTTCATCGGTGAAAACAAAGTTACCGATGGCATAGCCTGCTTTCACCCCATTATTATTGAAAGTAATGGTGCTGTTATGGGCAGTATCTTCGGTTCCGATGTTGTAGACGGCGGTAAAGTCAGAATTGATTAACTGTGAATCTGAGCGAATGTCGGCTTGTAGACCGTTCCCTTCGTTCTGGTTAAATACCGAGCTCGTGATATTTACGGCCACATCAGAGTTACCGTCTTGGAAGAATACGGCACCATCATCGCCGTTCATGGTCGTCATGAAGTTGTTGATGAAGAAGTTATCAAAGGTGACACCTTCGGAGAGGACATCAAGACCATCATCCCCCGAGTTCCAGACTCGAACGTACTGGCCACCGAAGGGGTTCCCTGTGACTTCAGGAGAACCGATGACGAATGTGTTCTCTCCTGAAATTGTATTGATATTGATTCCGTCGGCTCCGACATCAAAGATATCAACCCCCTGGATCGTCCAGAGGTTTGTCCCAGGATTGTTCTGGACCACATGGCTGCCGGAAGAGAGGATCTCGATTCCGTTGTTACCAGCCCCTTGGCCATCGATGATGGTGCGGATCTGGTTACCGAACTGATCGAGTTGACGACCCGAGATTCGAAGATTCTGGAAGGCTTCAAAGGTGTGATTGATGTCGATACCGTCATCCTCGAAGCCCTGGATGAAGTTGGAGTCAAAGACTGATGACAGAACTGTTGGCCCTGCTCCTTGCAGGATGCCGTCAAAGTCTGTGTCTTCCCACTGTTGAAGGACACCATCGAAGTTGAGGTCTTCGCCGTTAGTCGCTTGGACTGGCATACCGAACGACGAGTTATTGGACGAGTTGACTTGAATCGCATCTCTCGAATTGGTAATACTGTTGGTCACGACAAACGATTGCAGAACAGCGTCTGCGGTCAGATCGTATTGAATACCGTTCCCATTAGCGTCGAACGCATTGTCGTCGATATAAACCATGGAGGCGGAGAGGCCGTTGAGATCCGATTGCTCTGAACCGGCACCCACGACTTGAACACCCACGTCGTTACCGGTGAACATGTTGCCGTTCAAGCCATTATTGGCAATACCATCACCGATGAGAGCTGTCAGCAGCGAGGCACCTGAGCGTCGCACAAAGACACCAGCACCATCAGGTGAGACATTGGTATTAGGTGACGTATTATTGAAGGTTCCTTCAAACAGGTTCCCTTGCACCGACAGGAAACTTCGATCCCGTTGAAGTGTGGGAGAACCCACGAACCCTTCCGTACTGAAGATCACACCGGCGTCACCGTTGTTGGTAAAGACGTTTCCTTGTCCGGGAACTGTCCCACCGACCGACATGACGAGTTGAGAATTTTGATACAGGTTTGGAGACGTTCCCGCAATGAGGCTGGCGTTGATACCGGCTCCCGCAGCGGCGTTGTTGGTTTCATCCGCAATGAATGTATTCGAGATGAAGTCGATATCGGCTGATGAGTTGGTGACGATGATTTCTGCACCATCGTCTCCACTTGTCTGGCGATCAAACAGGTTGCCGCGAATCACACCGGAATAGTTTTGTAAGCCGGCGAAGGCAAAGAGACCCGTTCCCGCGTTTCGAGTAGTTGAGTCGATGGTATTTTCGATGATTCCATCTCCATCGACATCGGCTCCCCCTTCGATGCGAGCCGTGCTACCAAAGTCAATGAAGGAAGGTGTTGAAGCCCCTGGAGTTCCTTGACCATTGGCGACAATTCCTAAACCGTTTCCGCCAGCGGCAGGATTCGAGAAGTTGTTGGCAAGGATCGTTCCACCGATGAAGCTCGATCGACCACCGTTAGCGTTGGAAGAGTTGGCTTCAATATGAAGGCCGTTTCCTCCGTCACCACTAAAGGTGTTGAAGAAAGTGGGGTTAAGTGGATCGGCTTGCACAAAGTCTGGCAAAGCACCCGCTTGCAAATAAACCTGGCCACCGTCGTTCGCGTAAAATGCCATGCCGTGATTTGTGTTGCCACTGGTGGTATTCCCGGCCACGACTGGATCAGGAATTCCGTCTCCGTCCAGATCGCGTTGTGTTAACAAGCCGTCACCATCAAGGTCTTCATTGGCTTGAAGAATACCATCACCATTGAGGTCTTCGTCGCCAATCAAATCAACACGAGCGAAGTTAACCGCCATTGGAAGGAACGTGTCTGTTCCATTGGCGGTGACATTTCCACCGTTGACGTTGTTGGAAATCGTGTTATTAAGCATCGAGAGAGTTAACACCAAACCATCAAACGGATCGGTCCCACCAGGACCATCGTTGTTGGCGGCGTTAATCGTGATGTCGTATCCTGTGGTATTGCTGTCGAAGGTGTTGTTCCACAAGGTGCTGTGACCCAACAGGCTGCAGAAGGCAGCCGGCGTTCCATCAGAGAGATCGTTGGCCCAAACACCCCGCACATTATTCTGGAAGGTATTGTTACGCACATGCAGATCTTGGCCAAAACCGTCTCCGATCGGATTTGGCCCCATGGGCAAGACTCCCGTGGAATGCAGACGTACGCCATCGTGAATTCCACCACCATCGAAGGTGAAACCGGAAATCAGGTTTCCGGTCGATGCATAAACGATTGCGTTCGGATTGGCCGATCCATTCATCAACACCGGAGCCGCCAGAGTGGGATCGAGTGCTCCGATGGTGAATGTTGTGGCAGGACTGAAGGGGTTCGTGGTAATATCGAGAGTTTGATCGATGGTCGAACCGAGTAACAATTGGTTAGGACGCAAAGCCAACGGACGAGCCGTCAAAGCAGACAGTGTCAGGTTGGTTGATGTCCCGTCGGCCCGAGGGCGAACATAAAACGCATCGATCATGTTGCCGGGAACTTCGTTAGCAGCGACCATCGCATCGATATTTGTGTAGGGACTTTCAAACGTACCCGCTCCGACACCGACTGCATCGGGATCGAGGTGAGCGAAGAAGTACGGCAAGCCATCTTTCGGATTGGTCAGTGGTACGTCGAACTGTTCTGTCGTCACTTTCGTGGGGATTCGTCCAGAGTGATGGATTCGTTTGGAGAATCGTTCCCGCGTGCTGATCGGTCGCAGGAAGTTTCTGGGGGCACCATCGGGAGTGGTTAGCGTGACGTTAAACCAGGTACTGTTCTCGAAGATATCGTCTTTTGTGTGGTTCACGTTAAATGTGACATCCTCGGTAATTGACCATTCTCCACGCACTCCCCAACCGAGCGAATCTTGATCGTTCTGAGTGTTCAGCATGTAATAAGCTTTACCGTAGAAATTGATGCCGTAATCACCCAGGTAAGCGAGCGGGCCACCAATTTCGATGTCGGCATTGTGGAAAGCCGTTTCGCGAATTGAGATTCCTTCAAACAGATAGTTGTTTCCTGAAAAACCTTCATTGCCAGTCAGTCCCGCACCGACAAAGTCATCGGAATCTGAAGTGATGAGTTGAATGCCAGTTAAAACATCAACAAACTTACCGAGACTTTCACCGCGAAGTGACCAAGCCGTTCTGGTTTCTTCAAATTGACTATCAATAGTCAGGAAACTTCCCATTCTGAGCAGGCGATCCATATTCTCAAGATAATAGGCATAGCCCAATCCGAGGTTTCCGGCGAACTTACTGTTCTCAGTCAGCGAGATGCCGATCTGTGAGAAGAAGTAATCCGTTCCCGGATTGACGTTCCATGGCAGAAAGGCATCTACTGTGTAGAAGTCCTCTTCCCAGTAGTTGTCTCCGAAGTTCCCCGAGACACCCGCTGAGGGGAGAGCACCGATGGTCATCTCGTTGAGCCCGCCAAGGCTATCGAGTGTCATCAGTCCTGCTCGTGAATTCGGAAGTGTCCCCGAGACCTGAGCATTGGTCTGTGAGACCGATGTGCTCGGAGGTTGTGACCAGACATTCTCTGGCCCCGTCAATAATGTGACGGCGGAAATGATTAGGGCGGCAATAGGTCGCAAAGTTTTCATCGATGTTCCTGTCTTCGCAATTGAATGAATACAGGTGATTTCAAGGTCCAAGTGTGAAAGCCGTTTTCATCCTGTGTGAGAGGAAACGAACAATCGCATCTCGGGGTTTGTATAATTCTATGTGTGGTATCAAGTTTGGACCGGTCGGTCCTCAGGAAGGGTGAATTGTCGGTTAGCCCTGGGAAAAACTCTTTCAGGCTGAAATCCTTCAATTCCATCATTCGTCCCGGAAAGGGACTTCGGATAGGTGGAAGGCTTGTATGGCATGTCCAAAAACGTGTCAAGCGAAGATCGAGAAAATTGATTCTGTTCGACAGTTTTTGGACTTTTTGCAGTTTGGTACTGAAATTATAGACTTAAAGAATCTTGCAGAATTTTCAAAAACCGGGGAATAAACGGCTTTGCTGATGTCTCTTACTTACTGACGGGACGGTTTCAGATGTCTGAACTGTCGTCAAATCAGAATTGAAGACCTAAGGAGTCTCCTACTATGAAACAGTTATTTACCTGGATGATGATTTTCGCATTTTCTTTCGTAATCGTCGGTTGCAATGGTGCTGAAGAAGCTGCTCCTGCCGGTGGCGAAGCTGCTCCTGCCGCTGGTGAAGAAGAACCAGCTGCTGAAGAACCTGCCGGTGAAGAAGAAACTACCGAAGAAGAAGCTCCAGCAGAAGAAGAAGCTCCTGCTGAACCAGAAGCCGAGTAATTTCGGTCATATTGCTTCAGCACTTGCTGTTGATGCAAGCCAAACAGAAACACCCCGCAGCATACGCTTCGGGGTGTTTTTTATTGCGCGGAGTGAAAACTGAATCGCAAACTGAACGGCTATGACAACAGCTTCTCGATCACATGACCATGCACATCGGTTAAACGAAAATCGCGACCTTGAAAGCGAAACGTCAGCTTCTTGTGATCGAGACCCAATAGATGCAAAACTGTCGCTTGAAAATCATGAACGTGAATCGGATCTTCAATCGCGTTATATCCAATTTCATCGGTCTCACCGATGCTGATGCCGGGCTTCACCCCGCCGCCGGCCATCCACAACGTATAGGCATCGATGTGATGATCGCGGCCCGTCGTTTCGCGAGGTTCTCCTTGAGGCGTTCGACCAAACTCTCCTCCCCAAATCACTAACGTGTCTTTGAGCAATCCACGTTGTTTCAAATCTTTGATTAATGCAGCCGATGATTGATCCACTTGTTTGACCACTTCCGGCAAATTCTTTTCCAGGTTTTGGCCGCCACCATGATGGTCCCAATCGGTGTGATACAGTTGCACAAACCGCACACCTTTTTCGATCAGCCGTCGTGCGTACAAACAGTTGCGAGCATACGACGGCTTGTTGGGATCAACGCCGTACATGTCGAGTGTCTCTTTGGTTTCACCAGACAGGTCCATCAATTCGGGAGCGCTCGTTTGCATCCGGTACGCCATCTCGTAAGACGCAATGCGGGTCGAGATTTCCGGGTCGTTGGTTGCCGACAATCGCAATGAATTCAAGTCTTTCACCGCGCTGACAAAGTCCCCTTGTTGATCGGGGGAAACTCCCTCGGGGGAGGACAAATTCAAAATCGGATCTTTGCCGTTCAGGAAAGGAACACCCTGATAAGATGTTGGTAAAAAACCGCTTCCCCAAAGTGGTGTTCCTCCGCGAGGACCACGCGGCCCCGATTGTAACACCACAAATCCAGGCAACGATTGTGACTCGCTACCAATGCCGTACGTCACCCACGCCCCCATACTGGGGCGACCAAATTGCGGTGATCCTGTGTTCGTAAAGAGCTTCGCGGGGCCGTGGTTAAAAACGTCCGTTTTCATCGTATTGATAAAAGAAATATCGTCGACAATCTCGGCCATGTGGGGCACGAGTTCCGACATGGTTCGTCCCGATTCGCCGTACTGTTGGAACTTATATCGCGGCCCCAGAAGTTGTGCATCTTTCTTGAGAAACGCGAACCGTTTTCCTTCGACAAACGATTCGGGAATCACTTTGCCATGCAGTTCGGCAAGCTTCGGTTTCGGATTGAATAACTCAAACTGACTCGGTCCACCCGCCATAAACAGATAGATCACATTCTTGACTTTCGGCGGGAAATGAGATTGCTGAGGTGCCAGCGGATTGGTGGTCCGGTCTTGATTGGCAAACAGTGATTGCTGACCCAGCATGTTTGCCAGCGCGATTCCCCCCAATCCCAATCGACAGTCCGAAAAGAAATGCCGACGAGTTGTTTCGCGTAAGGCCAATTGTTCGTAGTGAGAGTCGTTCATCATCGCCATCCGTTATTCACGGGTAATAAATTCATCCAGGTTCATCAGCACGCGGGCCGTCAGTAACCATGCCGCTCGATCGGCCAGGGGAATTTCATCCGCTTCCACGGAATTACCGAGACCCTTCGTGGACTCCGCGTCACCCGCTCGTTCTTTCTGCTGTGACACAAACTGCGATATCCGTTTCAATTCTTCTTCGGTCGGTTCACGAGAGAAACAGACTTCCCACGCATAACGAATACGGCCTTCCTGATAATCGGGACCTTCCTTGAGAATTCGCTCGGCAAGTCCCTCTGCCATCTCAACAAACGCCGCATCGTTGGCCAGTGTCAGCGCTTGCAGTGGTGTGTTGGAACGTGGTCGACGGGTACAGGCCATCGTGGGAGACGGTGCATCAAATGTCGGCAGGAATGGATACGGGGATGATCGCCACAGGTAGGTATAAACGCCGCGCCGATATCGATCCGGTCCGGTGTCGGTGTCCCATCTCTTTTTCACCTGAGTCAGGACATAAATCCCTTCAGGTTGAGGAGGATAGACCCCCGGTCCTCCCATTTTTTCGGAGAGCAAGTCGGCCGCATCGAGAGCTACGTCGCGGATAATCTCGGCATCCAAACGAATCCGGGATTGCCGTGCCAGAAGTCGATTGCGTGGATCGTGATCGAGTTGATCAGGGCTGAGGTTTGATGATTGTCGATAGGTATGGGACATGACGATGGTCTTGAGAATCGCTTTGACACTCCACCCCTGATCAATGAACTCTGTGGACAACCAATCAAGTAACTCAGGATGAGTGGGCAAAGCTCCCTGTAAACCGAAATCATTCTCTGTCTCCACAATGCCTAATCCGAAGAAACGCTGCCAGAAACGATTGACCGTCACACGTGCAGTGAGTGGATTCTCGGGAGACATCAACCATCGCGCAAACTCCAGACGATTGGGAGAATCAACGCCCTCTGGCAAATCGTGCAGGACAGCAGGCACATTGGCACTCACTTCGACACCCTTACGAAGAAAGTCTCCGCGGACATGAATGTGAGTGGTTCGCGGTTGAGTCCGCGTTCGCAGAATCATCGTCCGCGTAATTTTCGCTTGCAGGTTCTTTAACTCGGCTTCGGCAGAGGTGACCGCTTGTTGCAATCGTTTATGTTCTGGATCGAGATCATCGATTTTCTTTTGGATTTCGGCGGACTGTTTTTTGAGATCGAATTTCTGGTTCTGCTCCCACTTGCGTCGATCCAGTAAGCCAAGTTGCAGATAATCTTGTGGCGCGGATGTTTGCGATAATCGAAAACGACCGATCACATAGGGAGCGGTGCCGTACGCTTGTTCGAGAATCAATCGTAATTTGGATCCTTTGGTGACGGTGACTTCTTCACCCAACTCAAACTGAATCTCTTTGGGCGTATGAGCTTTGTCACTATTGATGGCCCAGAATGATTTGGGGTCGTCATCGAGCGTATTTTCCGCGGGACCACCATCTTGAGCATGGTCGGCGACTGCGCTGATCAGAGGGATTTCTGTTCCGTCGGCTTTTTCTAAACGCACGTTGTTCAGCGTGAAATTGCCGTGAGGTGTGTAACCGGGCCCTTTGCCGGGAATCCGTTCGTGAGTGAGCGCTTCGAGGCGTAAACCACTCAAAATACCGACGTTTGCTTCAAATTCCAAAATATACGTTTCGTGATTTTCTGGTTTGATGGCTAACCAGGAATTGTCTCCCAGATCTTCAAACTGAGTCGATCCCTTCGCGGTCACCGATTCCAATTTTGTGGGATTCCAGAATCGTTCGTTGGAAGAGAGCCATTGCTGGATGGCGTCCCATGACTTCGTATCGTTGGAATCGTTTTCAGCGCGGGAAGTGTAATCCTTGAGAGATTTCTTGGCCGCAGCGATTTTCGCCACCAGTTGTTTTTTTTGTTCTTCTTGATCGGGAGTCGGCAAATCGAGGTTCGGCTCATCACACTGATTAAACACTGCAAACAGTTCGTAGAACTCGCGTTGCGTAATCGGGTCGTACTTGTGTGTGTGACATTGAGCACAACCGACTGTCAGTCCCATTAACACTGTTCCTGTGGTCGAGACGCGATCGACGACCGCTTCGACGCGAAACTGTTCTTTATCGGTCCCACCTTCTTCGTTAATCAAGGTGTTACGATGAAAACCGGTCGCCACCAACTGCTCGCGAGTCGGCTCGGGCAATAAGTCACCCGCCAACTGTTCGATGACGAACTGATCGAACGGTAAATCCCGATTGAACGCCTCAATCACCCAGTCACGATAAGGCCAGATACTGCGTGCTCCGTCGATTGTATAGCCGTTGGAATCAGCGTATCGAGCGGCATCGAGCCAGTGACGCCCCCATCGTTCGCCAAAGTGGGGAGAGTCGAGCATACGATTGACCAATTGCTCGTACGCATCGGGTTTGGTGTCGTTCACAAATTGCTCGACTTCCGTTGGCTCGGGAAGCAATCCCAGCAAATCGAGCGATAATCGACGAATCAACGTCCGCCGGTCCGCTTCCGCTGAGGGGGACAACCCTTCCGCTTGTAAGTTCTTTTGAACGAACTGATCGATGGGATTTCGAATGTGCGACTTGTCGTTCAATGTGGGAGGGATGGGATCGGCAATCGGTTGGAACGACCAGTGATCAGTTTTTACGATTCGACGGGCAAGCGGAGTCTCTTTCCAACCGGGAGCCCCCGCGTCGATCCATCGTTTGACAAGCGCAATCTCTTGGTCGGAGAGCCGGTCATCATCGAGAGGCATTCGTGCCAACTCACCATCTTCAACCAACACCTTATACAGCAAGCTCTCTTCACTCTTCCCCGGCACAACGGGGATGGCCCGGTCCCCACCACGTTTCAAATGTCCCAAAGCATGCAGAGAAAGGCCCGACTTCTGTTCATCTTCACCGTGACAATACGTGCAGCGTTCTGCAAAGATCGGCAGAATGTCCCGCTCGTAATCGGGAATCTGTTCCTCGGCCCAAACAGAATGCGAACCCAGTAAGATCAGAAATCCGGCGAATAAGAAACAATGTTGAGACATATCAACTCGTGGATTGAAGGTGATTCAGGGAGGACTTTCCATTATGACCGCCGAAATCAGGAAAGTGAACTGTTCAAAATAAATTTGAATCTCTGACTCGAAAAAGATAGAGTAAAAGTCGTAAAGAGAGTCTCACTCAATTGCGTTCTCGAATTGAGTTCTCGAAACAAACTTGAAACACCTGCCAAACTTCTCCTTTCTAGTGGAGCCGATGTGGAGCCCTCCATATCGGCTTTTTTCTTTCCTCAACGATTCGATCTCGGCCTGTACGTCCTAATGATTAGTAACCATAATGAATATAAGGACTTGAGTACGAATACAGTCTCGATCATTCATCGCAAAGTCGACA
>Ga0181596_10001383_pt1 | contig 24787 bp, 26 predicted proteins | sample 041ome_6_FD_148655 | JGI IMG/M metagenome (GOLD analysis project Ga0181596, IMG submission 148655) | Coastal salt marsh microbial communities from the Groves Creek Marsh, Skidaway Island, Georgia - 041402US metaG (spades assembly) | ecosystem: Environmental > Aquatic > Marine > Intertidal zone... | reverse complement strand
TTCTCAACCACACTCCTCTCTGGGAAAAAGCAGCAAACGGGCAGCGCCACGCCAGAACTTGCCCGCGCGAAGCCGCCCGTGCGCCTCGCCGTGATGGACGAACCCAACCACGACGAAAAGCTCAACTGCGGACTTATGAAACAGCTTTCCGGTGGCGACTCTTTCTCCGCCAGAGACCTGTTCGAAAAAGGAAGCCAGATGAAAGATCACACGCCGTACTTTACACTGACCATCCTCTGCAACGGTCTACCCTCGCTCAGACACCCCGACAAAGCCACGTGGAACAGAATCAAGGTCATCCCCTTTGAATCGAACTTTGTCGACAGCGATAAAACCTGCCCGGAAACGTACGAAGAACAGCTCAAGCAACGGATCTTCCCGAAAGATCCCAACTTCACGGACAAAATCCCCGGAATGCTCCCGGCTCTGGCTTGGTACCTGCTCCAGCACCGAGCTGGCTGGCCGGACGAAAACGGAAACCGAACCGAATTCCTGGGTCCGATGGGCGGTCCGGAAAAAGTCCAGCAGGCCACTCGAGAGTACGCAAGACGGAACGATCTGGTCAGGCAGTTTTTGGATAGCGAGTACGAACAGTGCGAGGATATGTCCAAGAAGATTATGCAAGAATCCCTTTGGAACCATTTCAAAGAATGGTGGGGCATCAACCACACCGGCTCGCAGTCGGACATACCGGTGAAGGACACCACCGAATTCGTGGCCAAGATCAACACGCTCTGGAAGAACGGCGTCAAATTCGGTGTCAACACCACCTGGAGCGGATACAAAGCCCGCAGAAGCTTTCACAGCGGACACGAAGACGGACCTTCCAACGAGGACTTGATGTGAGCGAGTGTTATTGGTATTATTTCAATAAAAATAAAAATGATTAAAAAAATACAGATTTTTGAATTCAAAACTCAATTCAAAATGTCTCGATTTACTATGGCATACAACTACGAGTCTGACGAAGAAGCGCGACTTCAAGAAGAGTACGAGATCCAGTGTATGGAAAACTACCCTTACTCGTCGGACGAAGAAGAAGAATGCGACTTTCAGTATCTCAAGCGTCATCCCACGCACGCGACCGGCATTCGCAACCGTGCCAGCTACCCGAAACCGCGCACGAAAAATCGATCGCTGCCGACGACAACGAAAAAAGGCCAGGCGAAGAAGACGAAGAAAGATTAGATCAGAATTAGATCAGATTAGAACAGCGCTCAGTCGGGGAACATCAATAAACTTTTCGGTCACAATTTCACCTTGTTTCACTTCAGTTATTTTAATTCTCTTTTCAAGTTTCGCCCCGCGCTGTTTCGCCTCGTTTATACAAGTCAAAACGGATTTACCCTTGCAATCAATGAATTCAAGATTTGGATACCAATCGGGCAACCAAATCAACGGATCGCGCAACCCCCACACGCAGACTTTTTCTAAACTATGACGATGTCGAATACACAATTCTATAAAATCCGGGTACCTCGCACTCTTGGAACCGTTCACGCTGATCGATCGCAGCCAGCCGTATCGACTGCACGCCGTGCACGTTTGACACACAGAACGAACGTCTGCGCTGCCCGCGTATGAACGGATACACGCGAAAATATCTATGGGAAGAGTATCCATTTTTATTTATACTAAGCTCACCCTTCTTTAACCTTGATTCTCTCTTTTTTCTCTGAACATACTTGACATAAATGCGTACAAACACATTTACGCGACATCGACGCCGCGTTTGACAACGCGAACCAGCATTGTCGCCGCGAGGAGCTTGACGGCGGCGATAGCATTGATCGGACCGGCTTTGCGTACAATGGTTATTGTTTTTTTACCGGTCTCATCAAACGCTGCAGATCCAGTACCCGCCGAATTCGCCCTGCTAACCGGATCGCTAGTAGCGCCAACAGGGTCTCCCGATTCAAAGGATACTTCAATGTAGTGAGTCGAGGATTTCCATTCAAATTCAGTTTTAAAAGTCATTGTGATAAGTTGTTGTGCTCCGCCTATAGCGCCGTCGGTCTCTGGGACAGAACCAGAGTACGCACCAATAGTTTCCAGACCATCTGCAAGCCCTGACCCGTCGCCATTAAAGGTTCGAGTCTCTGCAACCACCCCCCCCGATGCTCCCATATCATATGCGTAGACGCCGCTGGGCAAATTTCCTCTAAGCGCGTTAATATCGGAAACGCTTGAAACATCAGTATTAACTACAGCTTGTGTTGACATTTTTATATATTTATTATCATCAAGATTCTTTTCTTTTCTTTTCATTTAAACGTAAAATGAAAAGAGATGCTTATCAGAAAGCTTATGCCGGTACGTGGGTGACGCATCGTTTACGCAGCAACGTGGGCGACGCCTCGTTTACGTACCGTGATCAACGCCGTGCACGCCGCAAGCCCGACCGTAACGCCGGTGAACCCTCCTACCTGTCGCACAAATGATAGCGTCGTGGGTGCGGCAGTGGGAAATGATCCGCCACTGCACTCACCTACTACGGAGCTTAAGGTTTGGTTTGCAGCGCCGACAAGTTGAATGTCTAGATCGTGAGTTGCGGCTGTCCATCCGTGAGCCTTACTAAAAGTTATTGTTACTAATTGACCTCGTCCCTCGGCAGAACCCCCGGCAGCTACAGCGGAAAGAGCGGCCGTGTACGATCCAATTGTTGGATCATTTAACGTTGCGTCGGTTGCGCCATAGGTTTGGCTGGTGGTGGTCGGATTTGCCCCGTTGGTAAGGGGGAGAGGCATCACCCCGTTAGGGATATTGCCACGGTTCCCAACAGGATCCGTGACGGCAGATAAGTTAGTGTTGACTGTAGCATTCATCGACATATTGTAATTTATTACTGTCAATATTCTTTTTAATCTTAATCGTGTTCTTTATGGTGCCTTTGTTTAGCGAATTGAGAAGCAGAATTATCTTTAGGCATCATCTTTCTTTGTAACTCCGCGTTTTCGCACTTGCACAAGCATAACACAACCCAATAAACCTTGGTTATTCGCAGTTAGACAAGCTTCGCGTCGAACTGTAATATCACCGGGGTCTCCCACCGCGCCGGCCAGTCCAAAAGAAGCCGAGGCAATACCTACATTATCACCCGCTGAACCCGGATCAGTTTCGACAGTATCACTTACTAACGACACGTGTATGTCATAGTCTTTATGATTCCATTTAGAGTTCATCCTGGCAAAGTTCAATGTGATAACTTGTGCAACCCCTGCGGCTTGAGTCCACGAATTAATAGTACCGACATACGCACCGATATTTTCCGTATCGATTGCAAGCGCAAAGCTTTGATTGGCATTGGGACCGCCCGTAGCCGTCCCCATATCCAAGGCGTAAACGCCGTTGGGGTAATTGCCACGGTTTGCATTGATATCCGTGGGAGCTGAAACATTAGTGTTAACTGTAGAGTTTACTGACATATTTTTATTACTATCAATATTTTTATTTGGTGTGAGATTGAAACAGCAGAGCGTTTTAAAGATTCAAAGGGGAAGAGAAAATGAAAGGCGATTTATTGTCCGAAACCGACTACAAATTCGTGCGGATGTTCAAGCGAGGAAAACAGGGGCTTACTGGGTTGGTAGTCAACGAGAAAACTCAGGAGTCGTTGGTGTTCAAAATGTCCCAGCACATAGACTACTTGTGCGAGCACGAAGAGACTATCGCGAGTCGTCTCAACGAGTTAAAATGCCCGGTGTTTTCCAAGCTGCTTCATTCGGAAACAATGCGCGTGAATCCGGATGCGAAGGCGGCGTATCCGTTTGAAAAATGCGCGGATCCGATCGATCGTCGCGTGCTTTTTTTCGAGTACATAAAAGGGTATTCCTTGTCAAAGCTCATCAAGTCCAAGCAGGAAGTGGATTTGTCTGTGATTTTGTCTAGTGTTAAAATAATCCTTCTGGCGACACGTTTGGCTTACCAGACGATGCATTTCACGCATTACGACTTGCATACGAGCAATATCCTCATGACAAAGTGCGATAGAGACAGGCATTTGTTGATCGAGTTGGATTCCGAGAATGTGTTTTCGGTGCCGACGCATGGGTGGATGCCCAAAATCATCGATTACGGTTTTGCGTACATAGACAAGGTGGACGAGGGACCGATGTACCAGAGTCTGGCTCATACGAACGTGGGTTTCATGTCCTGCGCTCCGGATCCATTCGCGGACGCGAAGCTGTTCTTGGCGTCGGTGAGCAGCCATGCGTTGCGGTACCGACGAGCGAAGTCTGTGGTGAAGCTTCGTCGTATTGTGAAGTCTGTGTTTGGCAAGTTGAGTATGGATTTCGATTGCGGCTGGGACGTGAACGACGACGATTCTATAGCGGACCAGGCGTTGGCTCGTTTGACTTGGGCGAACGAGCGCAAGTCTGGGTCGATCAGCGAGCTGTTCGACCGCTACGACCATTTTGCGGTCGATTTGTTGGGTAGTCTGGTGATGCTTCCGTTCGATCTGGATTCGTCCCCGTCGCCGGGTTATTCTTTGGATATGAAAAATGCGTTGCGTGTGTTTTTGAAACAGTTTTCAAAGATCGAGAGCGTTGTTCTGAGTTCCTTTACGCGAATGCAGATTTTGAAAGTCATAGTCGACGAGGCGCGCGTGGCTATGTGCGGGTACTACAATCCGAGTATGAGAGAAGAGTCGACGTGCACGTTTACGCAGGGCGTGATTCGCAAGATCGATGCCATCGTTCGGTTCGTGGACTTGTCCAGCGTCAACTTCGAGAAGATTCTGTGTTCCCTTTTGTTGTTTGCTCGGGGTCTGGAGTCTTTTCTGGCCGAGAGGCTGGGCGCTCTTTTGAACCGAAAAAGGTCGGAGTACATGTCAAAGTTGGGCGTGAAGAACAGCATCGAGATCGTGGGGGCGATCGAGCTGAAGATCGGAGCCGACCGTTCTATCAACGAGTCGAGCGAGTGGTTGGTCGTAAAACCGTTCGTGAGTTCTTCGGCGTGGAAACCTGCGGCAGATCAGTTGGAGGCGTTGGACGGGTGTCATCCTTTGGTGAGGGGGACGCGGATATCCAAGTTCCGGCACTTAAATAAATGATAATAGTGTAAATAAATAAAAAATGCTATCACCTGCTACTATATTACATTTTGATTCTACGTACAGGAACAAACAGGATTGGCCTTTTCCGGGAGAGTTCGAGGTTCCGGTGGAGGGGAACAGCAACTATGTCAACAGTCAGCTGAACAATCTCAATGCAGCGTACGCGGTGGCTGGTTCCAGCGTGTCTTTCTACCACAAGTGGGGAGGAGGTTCGTTCAATCTGTACTCGGTGGCGAACGTCAGGCAGGATGCAAAGTGGAGCGCTGCGGACGGTGCGACTTTGACGTTGACCACGACCACAACAACTTTGACAAATTCAGAGGGTAACTTTGAAATATTTTTCGACGTGAGCGCGTCTGACCATCCGCAGATGCTCAAGAATTACTACCGGGGAGTGACTATCACGACCAACATAGGCGGCACCGACTACGACGGAGTGGTGGAGCAGTACGAATACCTTGAAAACAGACAGTGCAAGTTTGTGGTGACTGGTTTGGGCTATACCAACGCGATTCCGGTGGGCACTTCTTTCTCGTTGACAGACCCGACAGATACGGCGAGCAACGTTATATTTCTTCCCGCGGGCGACCGATGGAACGACGCCTACAACAACGACTACATAATCTTCAATGACTCTCTCAACGAATGGAGGCCTATCGGAGATTTCGACGGAAATAAATCCTTGGTGTACGTCTACGTCGCCACCGACCCTCTGAAAGCAGGGCAACCGGCATCTCAGTCCGGCTTGATCACTAACTGGGAGAATCAGCATACCTATTCGATTCGCCATCTGAATGGAGTATCTCCAGTAGTGAACGACAATGGAGGCGCCGCGCTTATCGACCCTAGTCCTGTGAGCACGACAAATAATACAGCTCTGTGGTTTGAGCCGAAGCAGGCAAAGACCAATTCGGCTTTCAATCTCGGACCTAACGCTAGTCTTGACATACAAAAAGGATCTTTTTTGGAGCTCATGTACAACCCAGGAGGAACGTCGACTTTGTCTCAGGTCAACTACCAGGACACGCTTACCGGCGGCTCAACGACCACGGCAATACTGGCGGTGGGTCCCAACGCCTCCTGGACTCAAGATGACTACTACAAAGGTATGTCTATGGTCGTCGACACGGTGGCAGTGGGACAGGCGCTGACAATCACTCAAAACACGGATAAGACCACCAACTTTGTAGCGGACAGTCACGTTGTGGCGACAGGCACGAACAACACCTATTCGGGGACGGGTACTGGCATGACTTTTACACTCACAGTGTCTGCGACGGGCACCGACGACGTTGTCAGCGCAGTGCTGATCACCGCGGGCTCCGGGTATGTCGCAGGAGAAACCATCACGATCGACCAAACGCAGATGCGAGCCATAACAGGGGTGGCCACTCTTACCATTCTCCAGGACGTTATTCTGGAAATAACGGCGGCGGCCGCGACCGGCGACAGCCAAGGGTTGGTTAGGCTTGTCACCGCCTACAACAGCGCCACCAAAACAGTGACTCTGGACACGGCTCTTCCTGCTACGCTGGCTTCTGGCGACACTGTGTCTTTTCACCCGTACGCGAACAGGTCCGTCGTGCCTTCCGTTCAGAACTACCCGGCTCCAGGCTGGCGCTCTAAGCTTGTTGAGTCTAATCGAGTGACCGACTACATAAACGAGAGCGGTACTTTTGCGAGCACGGGAACCTCTGGGAATACATCATTGGAATTGAACGGCGCCAGATTGAAGACAAATGGTGCGTACAATGGGTTTTGGTTATCGTGGATACACAATAATGCTTGTTACGCGCGTTTGATTACCAGTTCTACTTACAATGAAACTACGGGAGTGACGACGGTCAACTTCGCGAGAGCTTTGGGCGGAGTTGTGCAAACCGTCACTTTGACCAATCCGGGTACGAATTATCCGTTGGGTAATTCAGCGACGACGGTGGATCCGACTTCTCCCGGCGGGATTGGAGGCAGCGGTTTGGTCATGAATGTTACTGCAACGACGGCGGGTCCCCCGGGTCCCGTGTCCACATTTTCGGTGGCGGACGGGGGAAATCATTACTCCGTCGGAGATAGAATCACTTTGACCGCGGGTGATGGAAACTGCACCGGGCTTGTTACCGTGCTCGACCCTACGGCAGCTGTCAACGGAGATCCCTGGTACATTCACAGCGGGAAAACGGAAACTGCCTTTTCCAGCTTTTTGAATATGCAACAGTGGTTGGTTAAAAACTTTGTGAGAAACAATGTAGGGACATTCACTTTGTCTACTTCAAATGTGTCTCTCCAGGAGCAGGTATGCTACGAGGTCGATTTGGTGTCTCTGACGTTGCCCAATGCTCCTCTCGCCACGAGCAGATCCGGACGATTGGCTTTCTACCCTTACGTTTTCGTAGAGTTAAGTTCTCCTGGCACCTCGGGTGGCGCGTCTCGGAATTTGATTATGTCCAACAATCCAAACGCCCTGGGTGCAACTTTCGTCGCGCCTGTCGATGACGTGACTCACCCGGAGATGGCGACTTTCATCAAAGTGGACGGAGACGGCGCCGCGCAGTACATGAAGTTTAATCCCAACACGAATCTGAAATTGAAGGTGACTCTTCCTTCGGGCGAGATTGTAAAGTTTCAGGTGACCGACGAAGATCCGCCGGCGCCGCCCAACAGCCTGGGTCAGCTGAGCGCCGTGTTCGCCTTGAAAAGGGTGTGTTAAATAGAAATGATTTTAAAATGGACTTTTTACAACAAAGTAAAAAGTCATGTCTATTCAAGTTTCTCGCACATTTCAACTGTCCCCCGAGATTTTGTCTCGGGGCGTAGATGCCAAGATAAGCGAGCTGGTGAAAACGACTATGGTTGGCAGTTGCAGCGAGGAAAACGGGTACATAACAGATGTAAGGGACGTGTCGATAAAGAACGCTTCGGTATCCGAGGCGACGGGGCTGGTGGACTTTTCGGTGGCGTTTGACGCCGTTTGCGTGAATCCCAAAGAAGGGAGTCGTTTTGGTGGAAGAGTGTGTTTGGTGTTTGACATGGGAGTTTTGATCGATGTGGCGGGCATTTTCAAGATCTTGGTGCCTATTTGCGAAGGAAAGATGCGGATTCGCCGCGACGCGGACGAAGCAGAACTAGAGGTGATGCACGAGACGACGGAGGACGGTTCGCAGATCAAGAGCGTGTCAGATGATTCCATCAATTTGACAAAGGGATCTCTTGCGCGAGTTGTTGTGTCTGGAGTGCAGTACAACCCTGACACAAACGTTTTCAATTGCTTCGGAGACCTAATTATTTAATCGCTTGAAATAAAATGGACGCTAAAAGTTGCAGAATATGTCTAGACGTCGAACCGTTAGACGATCTTTTTTCACCCTGCAAGTGCAACGGTTCAGTTAAGTATGTTCACCGAGAGTGTTTGGCGACGTGGGTGAAGACGACGAACAATCCCGAATCAAAAAAAAAGTGTATGATGTGCCACACGGAGTATATCAGATCATCTCCTAGAACTCACGCGCTGTTTAACTTTTGCACTATGATAGATCACAACGCATTCATCATATTTTGTTTTAACTTCAGCACGTCTATAGTCGTCGTGCTGATCTCAACCTTTTTCGTGGACGATATCTACCCGAATCACCAGCTGTTCTTGTACGGTTTGGCGATGTGCGCAGTGAACAGTCTGCTGGTAATGATTGAAATTTTTTACTGCTTATCTTTGTTTTGTTATTACAGACTCACGTTCAGGCCGGTTTTGCCTCGAATGTGTCAAGTCGTCGCGTCGCCCACTTTTTTGATTATGGTAGGGCTTCCCATAGCAACAGTCACGAAAGAAGTAGCCATACTGATTCTTTTGGGTTTTGTCGTTCTTCTGACTTTCAGCATTGCGGTGTCTATGGTGTTCACTGCGTTGGACAAGCAAATCATCGACTCGCACACGTCGAAAATTTTGCCCTACCCCGTTGTCGAGGTAGAAGAGAAAGAAGCGACATTCGTCGAAATAGGCGAGGAAAGTGTCATCGCAATCAACCAGTTTTGCATCCCAGAGCAGCTGTGGAACTCTCTCGAATTCGAGAACGGGATGGTTCTGCAAGCCGTGATTGACGAAGAAAAAATAGCTGTGTAAATAAAAATAAATTATGGAACACAAGCTAGACAATTATATGAAAATGAGACGTTCTACAATTGAAAGGTGCATTTATCCCGACTGCAAAGAGTCGATTGTGAAAACGTCCAACACCATCTTTTTAGCACCTTGCTACGCGGCGGACGGGACGTCAGCGAGTTTGGTCTGTTTCGACCGCGTCTACAAGGGTTCTAACTCTGTGCAAGAAGACGATTTGGCCAGTATGGATGAAAACGGTCAAAGAAATACGGTGTCCCGTCAGTGAAAATGATCCGTTTAAAGGGGTGATTGCTATAATCAGAAATACTTAAAGATGAACTTCGACCTATTTGACACAGCACTTAAAAACTTCGAACATTTCGAAAAGCTCAAAGAAGCAAAACGAAATGCGGACAACGGGGACTGCTGCGCTCACGTAAATGTAGAAAACAGAGGCGGTGTGGAAACGTGCACCACGTGCGGCGTAGTTCTCAAGCATAACATTATGCACGACAGGGAGTGGCGAAACTACTTGAACTCTGGAAAAAAAGATCCTACCCGCGTTCAAGCGCGCAAGAGAGAGGAAAGGAGCATTTTCAAAGACGTGCAGGGGCTCGGCTTTTCCAACAAGATCATATCTATCGCCAATGAGCTGTACTCCGACGTGTCGAAGGGTAGAATCTTCCGCGGCAACTGTCGCAAAGCCATCATCTTTGCTTGCATTTTCCACGCATACAAGAGCGTGGGTCAGCCCAAAACGCACGAAAACCTCATCAAACTGTTCAAGCTGAACCGAAAAGCGGGGTTGAAAGGCTTGAAGCACGTGACGTTGAATTCGACGTCTCCTCTCCTGCGCGGCGGTCATATAACGGCGGAGCATTTGATTTCCGAAATAATGAACACTTTTTCCGCGTCCGACAAGCAAAAGCTGGAAGTGGAAGGACTGTACAAGCAGATCAAAAACCGAAGTTCGAACTTGAATCGAGCCCGTCCAAACAGCGTCGCTTCGGGATTGGTATACTTCTGGATCAAGTCGTCGGGAATCCCCATCACGCTCAAGGAGTTTGCCGACTCCTGTAACTTGAGCGATATCACCATCGTCAAAATCTCAAAGGAGGTGGAAAAGATTCTGTCGAGAAAGAAGAGAGTCACTCAGAGAAGATGATTCGGGTTTGTAGAGTTTTTATACAGTATTTGTATAAAAAGAATTAACACCGATATCTCTCTTTTGTGTTCAAATCCGTGTATCGCAGAGTTGCTTCGTGTGTAGCTTCTCTATGAACGGGAGGCGCCTTTCCCGCGTCGTTCGCCTGCTTCCATCGAAGAGCGCAGAGACACCACTTGTCTCCGGCGACGAGACCCGGAAACCGAGACCCGGGATTCGGAGTGATCAGGTCGTTTCCCATTTGTTTCGTGTAGTTCAAAAACTCGTCTGTCATCGTGGCGCAAACAGTGTGAGTTCCTGGATCGTTGGTATACATTCTGCAGTATCCGTCTCTGGTGTACCCGGTCACCGGATCCAAACTGCACACCTCTAGAGGATTTCCGTTTACATTCATAGTCGTATTTATTTATATTGAATTAATAGTTCATGTGAAACTGGAAAAGATTGCGCGTGCTGTCTATTTCTGCGTTGAGGGGGGCGTGGCTTCGCAGACCGTGGTCGTTGAAGTCTCCCAGAACAGTCGTCCACGCGGAAAGTCTTCCGTTGATGTTTTCCATTTCAAGAGTGTTGCGCACGTTGTCTACAATGAGGGTGATCGTTTGGAGGACGACCTTTTCATACATTCCGAGGTTGTTGTTGGGTATGTTGTACTTGCCCGCGTAAATGTCCCCTGTTTCCGCGCGGTAGCTGTCCACCATTTTGCTCAAAACGCTGATGATGGTTTTGTCGGGGACCACCACGGGTCTTCCGTTGGCGAGATCTTTTCCGAGAAAGCGCGTGATCGACTTGGACATTCTTTTTATCGAGGCGTCCGAGAAGAGCGAGTCTAGAGCCGCGTTGCAGTCGTTTGAATTGGGAGAGAATCCGACGTATCGGAGAGCGTCTCTATTTCTGGCGCAACTCCTAGGGTTTCCCGGATCTCCCTTCATTTGATTGGGAGATTGTTCGTAGGCCAAGCGAGCTAAATTTGTATTCAAGTCCATTTACTTTATTTAGGTTAAAGTTTTATTTAAACAATCTTCGCAGAACAAGAAATGAGCCATATTGTTCCTCTGTTTTTAATTTTCAGTTCAAAGTCTCACATTTGCAACGAACTGATGGACTTACTCGAGTATCACCGTGTCGAATACTCGCCTTTGTGCATTGATTCCGCCGTTGCTCGGTCTAAATGCAAGTCTTGGGGTGTTTCTGTGATTCCGACGATCATCGACGTGTCCAGAGGTTATGCCGAGTTTTGCGAGGGTTTTTGGGCGTGCAAGGATCTAGTTGCGTATCTGTCCCGCCGACCCCCCGTGCCAGCGCCTGTCGTCAGAAAGCGTCCCCGCTACATAATGGCTAAACCCGACCCATTTGAGATTGTGTCAGACGCAGCTCCGCATCGCGACGAAGTCGCAGCAAAGAAAAGCAAACCAACGCCAGCCCCCGTTTCAAAACAGGCGGCGAGCAGTCTCGCTCCGCATCAGTACAGCGGACATCCCGATCCAAGACCCGATTCGGACGAAGTGGGGCACATCGACCCAGAACAAGACTTGCTCGACTTGAGCGTTTCTCCCGAGAAAGAGAGCGTTTCGTCGTTGTCCGATTTGTTAAACACCAAACCGAAAGAAGATGAAGAGATCCTGACCAAGATAAACGCTATAAACGATCCTTACGAAAAGCAAAAATTAAAGTTAGATTCGTTTCATAAAAAGAAGCGTGCAGATGCCGAACAGTTGGAGAAAAAGGCAAAGCGTATAAACGACGAAAACCTCAAAGAGGATCTTCTCGCCAAAGCAAAGCGAATGCAAAAAAACCGAAACACCGACGACACAGTTCGACAACGCAGCCAGCCTAAAGTGCCCGATACCGCAATCGATACCCTGAATCTATCTAGACCTTGAAGAGTAATCGTAGGCTAGTTGGAAAAAGTCTCTGTACAACTGCGTTTTGTTGCTCATTTTAATTCTTCTACCGGGAAAGTGCACACGCAGTATGTGCACGAGGTCGGCAAAGTGGGCGTTCACATCGTCGTAGTATTCATTCACCCACTCTTCCCTGTCTAGCCACTGTTCTCCTCTCACATCTTCCTCCGCCACCATCAAAGAGGCGTACGATCGGCCGCTCAGGTTGAACGCCTCTGAATTTAAATTGTGGTTGAAGTAGTCATCGCCGTTTTCTTCTTCCGACGAGACTGGCTCGCATTCGGCAATTTCCGTTGTTATCGCGTTTTTGAAATCCATGTTTATTTCAAAGAGAGTATGTGTTTAACTTCAAAAGTTTATTTTAGAAAGGTATTTGTAGTTCAGCCAGCCTACGAAAGCGCAAATGAGCACAAACGAGAGCACGACGAGTCCGCCGTACACGATCGACTTGTCAGCCCATACGACGAGAGCTGAGGCGATGGCGATCGAAACAACGAACCCGACCAGAGCCGAGTAGATGATGACATCTCTGGATGTGGTTTTGGCGTTGGGCAAGTACACTCCTATTGCCGACGCGAGGACGAGAGCCAGAGACATTGCCGCGATCAAGTGCACAAGCAGTTTGGGTTTGGCCACGGCCGTGCCGAACCAAACCCACGACAGTGCAAGAAAGAGGAGGAACGACACGAGCGATCTTTTGAGACCGTTTCTGCTGTCCATATCCGTCCCAAAGAATACTAGATTGGCTTTTGGCATTTTATTTTCAGAATAAATAAAATGGGTAATTTAATTTCACTTTGCAATGCTTGCACTGGTAAACGCGAAAAGAAGAAAAAGTAAAAGTACTAGTTCTCCTTTTCTTTGTTCGTGGCCAGCACTTCTTGGTACTTGTCGGCGAGAAGCACAAACGACTCGAACCACTTCCACATTGTTTCTTTGTCGTCTTTGTCTAGATCGGACAGCCACAGTTTCCTGAAGTGGTTCACCGTTCCGCCGGATATTGCGTAGCTGTCGCCGTCTGCTTCTATGGAAAAGATGTCGTTGTCTATAAAAAATTGCTCGTTCTTATCAGCGACCATTTTTTTCAAAAGGCCGTCGTTCTTTTCTAGTTTGAACACAAAATTTTTCATAGTGACTTCTATTGGAATTTGGTCTTTTAGAAAGATTCTGGCCAGAATCAGTCCTGTTTCTTTTGGAAACTGATCGATTAGCTCATCCATAAAAGACACGATCGACTGCTTGAAAACAGATAATACTTGTCCAGATGTAGTCATTCTCTTTGTTATAGCATAGCCTGTCTTTTAAAATACCTTTTGTGAGAGTACCTTTGCAAATAAAAAAAAATAGAGTAAAGAAATGCACGAAGGAGTAACATATTTAGACAGATTGCCCAGCGCTAATCCCCAACTTTCGGAACTCCCTAGCTACTCCACCCCTCCCCCGGGAATGGGTTTCGAAGTGCCTCAGCCTGGTCCTGCATACAATCCTCACCGCGACAATGATTACTCAAAATACATCAGAAATCACGCTCGACGAGGTGGAATGGATCAAATGAGCGGAATGGCTATGGATATGGGGCCGAACGTCGGCGGGTATGTGCAAACGGGTCCGGGGGGATATCATATGCCAGTCCAGAATTCGAGGGAATATTTCGCGGAAGCTTCTCCGGCAACAGACAGCTACGATTTCGACCAGAAACCGGCCGGCGATGCGTCCAAGCCGGCTACGTCGGCGCAAGAGAAAAAGAAAACTGAGTGTTCTTGTAGAGAAATATACGACCACATCAGCGGGTGCAACATTTGCAAATCCTTCTACATGGAAGGCAGGAACAACGCCATCCTTTACATCATAATAGTTTTGTTAGTGTTGATCATTGCATTTCTTACTACAAAAGTATATGACATTCATCTTAAAAGATAATTCTACCCATTTTAAACATGAGCGATAAACCTTTTGAAACCCTCTGTCTTGCCGGAATGTCGACAAAAGCTCTTTTAGCCTTGGGTGCTACTCAATTTCTTAAAGATACGAAACGTTTGTCTACCATCAAGCATTTTGTCGGAACTTCGTCGGGCGCGATGATCGCATTCTTCCTGATCATCGGGTATTCGCCGGCCGAGATACTTTGCTTTATTTGCGTGAACCAGGTGATAGAGAAGCTCTCTCACTTCAACATTGTCGCGATGATGGACGGCCGCGGTGCGACCTCCTGGTCGAAGATACAAGAGATCATCGAAAAGATGACGGTTCAGAAAATAGGCTATCTTCCCACACTAAAGTCTTTGAGAGAAAAGTTCAACAAGAGCTTTACAATAGTCACGTTCAACTTGACAAAGAACAAAACAGAATACATTTCTGACACGAGCCACCCCGAACTGCCCGTTCTGGTGGCTCTCCGTATGACAGCCAACCTGCCTTTTGTTTTCGAGAAGTACCAGTATCAAAACAACTACTTCATAGACGGAGGGTGCGGCGTCAATTTCCCGCTCAAGAAGGCGGAAGAGTACGGAGGTCGAGTGATCGGAGTGAAAGTGAAAAACCCCAAGCCTAAGCCGGAAGATGAGGAGAATGGCAAATCTTTTCTGTCCTACATGTACCGCGTTCTGATGCTGCCCATCGGTGAAGTAGAAAGGCTTCAAATCGAGTCGGCTTTGCCAGACACAGCGGTAGTGACTCTGTCCGCGCATCGCGTGGTAAGAGCGTTCGATTTCAAGGTGTCTAACAAGGAAAAGATGGATATGTTTTCTTCCGGGTACCAGCAGATGCGGGATCACTTTGAAGAGAGAGAAGAGAAAGAGAAAGAGGAGAAATAAACCTCTGGGCGGTAAAATGAAAATAATTTTATTATTGGAAAATGTCAATAACAAAATGTCAATTGCTTTCAAGTTGTCCAATTTGAGTGTGCCAACCAGAGAACTCATCTCTGAGGAACTTAGAGTTGATGCGAATGCGGACGCCGAACCTAAACGCTTTTTCAAACAGCGGTCTAAGCCTAAAAAGTGGGTGTATCCATACTTGCTGGAGAACGACAGCATCGCCCTTCCTATGGCGTGGGCTCTCAAAAACGTTCCCAGCGCAACCCGACGCCCTCGTTCCGACTTTACACAGATTTCGTTCAAGTATACGGCGAGTCTCAGACAGCCTCAGACGGTCATCAAAAAGGAGGCGCTCCGGCACCTGAACAAGCGCGGCACCATTGTGGTGTCGGCCTTTCCGGGTTTCGGGAAAACTGTCACGAGCATAGCGCTGGCGAAGAAGATAGGAATGAAAACGCTGGTCTTGGTGAACAAGGTGATTTTGCTCGGACAGTGGATAGACTCCATAGAGCAGTTCACCGACCTGAAGAAAGGGGTGGGGGTGGTGAAAGTGGCTCCGCCATCCAAAACCCAGCGAGAAACGCCGGATAAGCTAGAAAAGTGGAAACGCAAAACGCAGAACGCGTGCATAATGGTGATGAACGCGCTGACTGTGAGCAAGCTTCCGTTTGACTTTTTCGACGACGTGGGGTGCCTGATCGTGGACGAGTGCCATCAGTTGATGTCTCCGTGCTTGTCGAAAGCGCTTCTTTACATTCATCCTAGGTACGTCATAGCGCTCAGCGCCACGCCTTACCGGAGCGACGGACTGAACACTCTTCTCAACTTTTACTTTTCCGAGGAGAAGCTAGTTCGGATTTTGCACAAGAAGCACGCGGTCTACGAGATTCGAACCGGATTCAAACCGATCGCGGATCAAACAGAGCAGGGTCGACTCGACTGGAATGGTCTTCTCAACTCTCAGAGCGAAAACGAGGAAAGAAACGAAATGATAACGGAGGCCGCTCTCAAACTGAGCAAAACTCGAACTATTTTGATCCTGACCAAAAGGGTAGATCACGCGGCTCTTCTCGAAAGCAAGCTCAAGTCGAAAGGCGTACGCGCAGACGGTTTGTACGGGACGAAGAAAACATTTGACCGTTCGGTGAACATACTCGTCGGCACCTCGTCCAAGATAGGAGTGGGGTTTGATCACAAAACGCTGGACTGCCTGATTCTGGCGTCGGACGTGGAGGCTTACTTCATTCAGTTTCTCGGGCGCGTGTTCAGGCGCGAGGATGTGAAGCCTATCATTTTAGACTTCGTGGATACCAATCCTGTTCTTCGAAAACATTTCAGAACACGAAAGTCGGTGTACATCAAACACGGGGGAGAAATTGTCACCATAAAAGGAAAGGACAATTTGTCCCGATGGTTGAACAAAAAATAAATATTGTTTTAATGAAAATATGCCAGGAAAAACTACATCTTGCATGAACTGCCCCGCCCTTTACGACACTGTTAGAAACGTGAACCTGACTGGAGGCAGACAGATCGTCCCTGTGTGGGCTCCGATCACGACGGACGCCCTCACGCACGGAAGCGAAGCGCTCGCCCACTCGAAGGGCGGATACTTCACCATTATGGACGCGTACGGTCAAAATGCCGCCTGCTGCGACCAAAAGTACGCCACCACGGGCTGCCGCGATCCCAACCCGCGCCAGAGCAGCTGGGGATATTAAGTCTAATCACACCTTTTATTTGCATTTCAAATAAAAAGATAAAAACGAATGAGTTTTCTCAATGACTCAGTCGTACACCTGCACTTAAAAAGAAGGCTTCTCATTAAAAAATGACCAACCCAGTTTCTACTACTACACGCAAGGCTAAGGCCGCGCGTTCTCGCAAAACGTCCAAGAAGACTTCGACGACCTCGTCCAAGTCCTCTGCCAAGGTCAAGAAGACCGCCAAGAAGTCCGTTGTTTCGAAGAAAGTCGTCGAAAAGCCGCCGCCCGTCGACACGAGCCCGCCCACCACCACCAGCCAAACCGAGGATATTCCAAAGCTCGAAGCCACTCGGGAGTCTATCGTCCAGTGGTTCGACAAGACCATTTCGGACGTCGAAGAGCAGATCAAGACCCTCCGTCAGAGCAAGTGCCCCGGCGGAAAGTTCCTCAAGTCTCTGAACAAGACGCTCAAGGGGCTCAAGTCGAAGTCCGTTCGCGTTATGGGCAAGAAGCCGAAGAAGCGCACGAACGTGAACTCTGGGTTCCTCAAGCAGGTGCCCATCTCCAGCGAGATGAGCAAGTTCATCGGATGCGGTGCAGGCGAGCTCAAGTCCCGTGTGGATGTGACTAAGTGCATTTGCGCTTACATCAAGGATCACAATCTCCAGAATCCAAAGGACAAGCGGGAAATCCTCCCAGACACCAAGCTGAAGAAGCTTCTCCGCTGGTCGTCAAAGGATGAGCCTCTTACCTACTACAGGGTTCAGAGCAAGCTCAAGCACCACTTCCAGTAAAACCGCCGCCACAAAGCTTAATTATAATAGATTCAATTTATTATAATATACACGGTGTCTCCTGCTTCGCGATGACGCGAAGCGTCTGCTTCGCGTCTGATTAAAACATGATCGAGTCTTTGTACCACGCGATGTACTCTTTTACTGCCTTTTTGCTGTTTTTCAAAAGTGAATTGTGTTGTGTCAGCTCCTTTATAATTTCATCATCGTCCACAAGAGAAGGGTTCAAATAGTAAAAGTCTTCAGTGTTCTCAAATAACCTTTTCCTGCTCAAATCCACAATGACAATTCCGTACTCCTGTCTGCTTTCATAACTACTCCCTACATACAGGATATCACCTGTAATCTTACCAGTATCTTTGATGTACTTCGTGACAGCCTCATCTTCCGGTTCGATGCCCGTGCCATAGTCCCATTTAGAATAACCGGGGTTCACGTCATCCCACGCGTCGAAGAAACCTGGCACTTTTCGTTTAGACTTTGCCTTTTTAGTTTCTTTTTTCCACCTCTTTGTGCCATTCTTATTGGTCACGACCTCCCACATGTTTCCGTCGTTTCCTGTTTTACGCGTGCCCACATTGAACAATGTTGCCGACTCTGTTGGACCCTTTCGCCCCTTCTTCGCCTTGGCCGGACTCTTCGCTTTAGTCGGACTCTTCTTTTTCCGTTTGCTTTCCCTGCACTTTTTAGTTTTCGCGTCGTAAACTAAACCTTTTTCTTTGCATTCTTTTCTCAGCTGAGCAACCGTCTTTTTCTTAACTTTGCTCGCCTTCTTGACCGGACTCTTCTTTTTCCGTTTGCTTTCCCTGCACTTTTTAGTTTTTGCGTCGTAAACTAAACCTTTTTCTTTGCATTCTTTTCTCAGCTGAGCAACCGTCTTTTTCTTAGCTTTGCTCGCCTTCTTGGCGGTCTTCTTGGCCTTGACCGGACTCTTCTGATCTTTGCGCGCATCGGCCTGCGCCTCCTTGTAGTAGGAAAGAGTGTCCAAGTATTCATCATACAACATGTCGTAATCTCCTCTTTGTACCATTTCATCGGGGGATAGCATCCAGGTGTCCGGATTTCGCATAAAAAAATCTTTCTTTTCCCCTAAGTCGATTGCTATACTCGACATCTCGTCATACATTTTATAAATTGCAGCGACAACCTTCTGAGCATTTTTAGGAAATGTGGGTTTTATCTTTTTGACTTTCATTTTATCTATAAAATGAAAAAAAAAATAAACCCTTATTTGATTGATCTACTTGCCCCTTGATTTAGACCTGCGTCTAGATCGACTTCTGCGCCGCTTTCCTCCGTGCATTCTACGGGACTTGCTGCGTCTAGATCGGCGTCTGGATCGGCGTTTGGAACGGCGTCTGGAACGACGTTTGGAACGGCGTCTCCCCCCCTTCATTGACTTCTTTTTGGAGCGTCGTGGGCTTTTTCTGGGTTTGCTGCAGGAACGCCCATCCTTTGTTCTGTGCTTCAATGGGCGCGTGCCGGCGGGGCAGTTTTTCCTTGCTTCGGCGTGCGCTTTTCTCGCGGCAATCATCTGAGCTTTGGTTCGACGCGCCCGTTTGGATCCGGATTTACGAGGACTTTTTCTCGGTCTACTGCAGGATCGCCCGTCCTTTGTCCGACGTTTCAGAGGACGGGTACCGGCGGGGCAGTTTTTCCTTGCTTCGGCGTGCGCTTTTCTCGCGGCGACCATCTGAGCTTTGGTTCGACGGACACGTTTTCCGCCAGACAACTTACGTCGTCGACTGCGTCTTTTAGATTTTCTATAAGTCATTTATTATAGAAAATTTTATTTTTGATACACGAACAGCTTACCGTCCATAGTGGCAAATTCTGATCTGTCTTGAATCATCTTGTTGTAACCTCCGATTTTTTCGACATTTTTTTCCATGTCATCAAAGTAGTACCAAGTTCTTCCTATCCTAGCGTAGACTGTGTAATGGTAGTCTTTCCATACGACCACCGCCGTTAAGAGTAAAGGTTTGGAACCGCCCAAGTCTAAGCGCCGGTCGGGGAAAACTTGCACGTCGTCCACATACTCCCCTTTGTGGTTCAATCGTGTCAAGTCAAACACGACAAAGGGCGGGTTTACAATTTCAATCTTGTTTTTCCTTTCGTGAAGTTCCACGACATCGCTCAAATCCATACCATCTATCTTTTCCAGATTTCCCGTTTCCAAGTAAATGATAGGGTGTTTTTTCGTCTCTACTTTTCCGTTGGTTTCAATCTTGACGTTCATACAGGGGAAAAGTGCCGCGATGTACTCGATAAAGACCGATGGATCATTCATCCCACTTTTGTCAAATCTTTCAGAGTCGTTCAGTGTCGGGCATTTTTTCGAGGCGTTTCTGAGCGCTTGAATAGGCACAGCCCGCGTGGAGTTGCTTTTGCGGTGGTTTCTCAAACGATCTGCCGTCTTTCGAACTAGATTTTGAATCTTTCGAGTAGATGCTAGATCCTTCGCACCGCACGTTTCGACGACCGATCGCGGCGAGCATTCCGGGGAAAGTGAAATGGATCTTTTCACGTTCAACGATGGATTGATAAACAGTGATATCAGAGCGACGTCGATGTAGCAAGAATCATCCTTGTTTTTTAATGGTTGAGACCACATCTTTATTTAATTAGCGAAACTAAAAATGGTTTATCATTTTCAGTTTTTAGACAGATAAAAATGTGCGAAGTTTCAGAAGATATCGCGTGGAAACTTGTCCGAGAATACTTGGATCAAAAGGATGGACTCGTCCACCACCAGATCAGCTCTTTCAACGATTTCATAAACGTAGGAATACAGGATGTCATCGAAAACGAAAACACGATTCACGTCGATCACCCCTCTTACTCCTACACTCTGACGTTTTCGAATCCAACCGTCGGATTGCCCAGCGTGATCGAATCGAACCGAACGTTGAAAGCTCTTTACCCGTCGGGCTGTCGTTTGCGCGATCTGACGTACGAAAGCCCTCTTTTCGTAGACATTGAGGAAAACTTGAAGCTGACGTCTACGCAACGAATCAAGAAAACGAGTCACAAGCGCGTGTTGATAGCCAACATTCCTATAATGCTGCGCTCGAGTCACTGCAGACTGAGTTCGATGTCCAAGGCTGAAAGAGTGAAGCACGACGAGTGCAAATGGGATCGCGGCGGATACTTTGTTATAAAAGGCAAGGAAAGGGTCTTGGTTTCACAGATGCGCGGGATATACAACCGGATTTTGGTGAACAAGAGCAAAAACGGAAAGTACAATTTGTCTTCCAGTATGAGGAGCATATCGGACGCCACAGCCCATTCCGTTTTGGTTTCGTGCCATCTGGCGAAAGATGGCAGAAACTTGCTCTTTTCTCTTCCTTACATCAAAGATCCTATCCCGGCCGGAGTAGTTCTGAAAGTCCTTTTCGGGAATGAATGGGACTCCGTTGCTATTTCCGACAGAGTGTTTCCTGGAGGGTTGAAGTCGTGGGGCGTTTGTCCGTCTGAACCTGCCGGACGTGAAATAGACTACATTCTGACTTGTTTATATCGCGTCGCGGAAAACACAGGCGGCATCAACGCGTGTATCGACTACATCGGATCAAAAAGCCTGTACGCCGTCCGAAAAGATGGTCGTCCCTCATACGTGAAACAAGTGATCAGATACGAGGCTTTTCCGCACCTTGAAACGAATGACTCGGCAGAGGGGAAGAAGTGGCTTTATCTAGCATTTATTCGGAAACTTTTGCTTGTTCACGTTGGAAAACGGACGATCGATGACAGGGACGATTTCGAGTACAAGCGCATCGATTCTCCAGGACAGCTTTGCCTGGATTTGTTTCGCACGCTGTTTAAGCGTTTCGTCAACGCGATCGAGGTGTATCTGGAAAAAAAGAAGCACCGGAGCCCTGACGCGGTTTCATTCATCTCCAGACTAAACACGATAACAAAAGGAATCTTGTACTGCTTTCAAACGGGAAACTGGGGGGTGCGGAAGAGCAACTACATTCGCCAAGGCGTGTCCCAGGTTCTGTCCAGGTTGACTTTCGGCGCGACGCTCTCTCATCTCCGTCGCATAAACATCCCCGCTGCCAAAGAGGGCAGGAACAGCAAACTGAGGCAAATTCACGGCTCTCAGATTATGTTTGTGTGCGGCGTAGAGTCCCCCGAAGGGCAGGGAGTAGGGGTCGTTTTAAACCTGGCTTTGATGACGACGATATCGAAAAAGGTATCTAATCATTTAATCCGAACGGAAATTATGCAAGCGTTGGACGCTTCGAACGTCCAGTCTGTGATGGACGAAATATTGGGGTACTCTGTGCTGTTGAACGGAAAATGGCTCGGGGTCACGCGTAATCCGGAGCTCTTTTCTAAATACGTGAGGAAGTACCCACAGATCCCCAGAGGAATATCGGTGACCGTGGACGCGCTCACGCGAGAGGTCAGAATCTGTTCAGACGCGGGAAGGCTGTTGAGACCAGTGATCGTCACAAAAAATATCAAAATGCTGACCGCAGGAATGAAGTGGGACGAACTGGAACGTCTTAAGATACTCCGGTGGATTGACAACGCCCACGCTGCGCAATCCACCATTTCTTTTGGTAAAACTGCTCCTGTTAAAAACGCGTTGTACACCGAGATTCACCCATCCTTGATAATGGGCGTGATGGGCGCGATGATCCCCTTTCCAGACCATTCGCAGGCTCCTAGAAACGCGTTCCAGGCCTCTATGGGAAAACAGGCGATGAGCATGTTTGCCCAGAGTCTTCACCGACGCGGAGATACCTGCGTCCACGTGCTGGACTACGCGCAGAAGCCGTTGGTCACCACAAAGGCGGCTGAGATTATGGGCTTTTCCGATATGCCCTCTGGACTAAACGCAATTGTGGCCATTGCATGCTACACCGGGATGAACCAAGAAGATTCTGTCATCTTCAATCAAAGTGCAATTGACAGAGGTTTGTTCAGAGCGACCACGTACAAGACATTCACAGCGGAAGAGAAAAAAGAAGGTTCGTATCAGTACTGCAAGCTGGGCAGAGTTCCTCACGAGTACAGGAGAAACGGACTGGACTACAGCAAGCTAGACGACACCGGGGTGATCCGGCTGAGGACAGAAGCGGGGAATCCGATGCCGGTCTCCAGAGACACGGTGCTCGTGGGGAAAATTTTCATTTTCTCCTCTAAACACTCCGACGAAAAGATTTCAGACTGCTCGTTAGTCGCAAAGAAGGGCGAAGACGGATTCGTAGATCGCATCGAAGAATCTGTCACGCCAGACGGGTACAGAATGGTCAAAGTCATTGTCAGAAAGTCGAGAATTCCGGAAGTAGGAGATAAAGTGGCTTGCTTAAAAAAAAATGCAGAAGTGTTGACCGACGAAGGGTGGATATCTATAGCGGACGTAAAGTTGACACACAAGGTCGCTATCTTGGACGGAGAAAATATGGTTTACGAACACCCTCAAAAGGTTCACGAATACGATTACAAAGGAAAAATGTACAAGCTCAGATCTCAACTGGTCGATCTGACTATTACGCCCAACCACAGAATGTGGGTCAAGAAGCGTAAAGGGGCGCCAACTTCTTGGGAAAATGCTGAATTTGACTTTATGCGGGCGGACGAGGGGTTCGGAAAACGTCTCAAACACAAGAAAACGGCGTACGCGTTTGAACCAGAAAAATGGATCGGAAACACGTTTACCATTCCAGAGATGATAGACGGGAACGGCAAAGTCAGGAGTGATGTGATCGTGAAGATGGATCCGTGGCTTGTTTTCTTTGGAATATTTATTGCAGAAGGATGGACTGCCAAACACCGAGTGTCGATAGCCGGAAATAAACCCCGAGTTCAATCGGCTTTGAACGCGTGCTTTCAACAGTTGCCCTTCGAAATCTCATTCAACGCGAGAAGCAAAAAAATGAATGTATACGACGTTCAATTGGTTAAATATATGAAACAGTTTTCACCGGGTGCTACGAAAAAATTTCTGCCAGATTGGTGCTGGTCTCTGAACAAAGCCCAAGCAAGGCTGTTAATAGAAAGTATGGAGATGGGAGATGGCCACACTTCGAAAAATAATAAGCATACCTACTACACGAGTTCAAAGCGGTTGATGCAAGATTTAACGCGTCTGGCTCAACACGCTGGATGGTCTTCGTTTGCACGCATACAGCCGTCCAAAAAAGCGGGGGCACAGGCAACTATGAAAGACGGTCGCATTATTCAGTCTACGGCAGACCACTGGACAATCACCATTATCAGAACAAAACTGGAACCGACCGTGAATCATGGCCACACGAAGAAGCAGCATAGACAAACCGAAGAGTGGATAGATTACGATGGAAAAGTGTACTGTTTGACCGTTCGAACAGGCATTTTTCTTGTTCGCGAAAATATGAAACCAGTTTTTACTGGTAACTCGCGCGCCGCTCAGAAATCCACAATTGGAATGGTGTACAGGCAAGAAGATATGCCTTTCACGGCATCGGGGATGGTTCCGGATATGGTGATCAACCCGCACGCAATGCCGTCTCGTATGACCATAAATCAGCTTCTGGAGTGCGCATTGGGAAAAACGTGTTTAGCCAAAGGCGAAATAGGGGATTGTACCGCGTTCAGCACCCCCAACATTGCAGAAAAAATATCCAAAGAGCTGGTGAGACTGGGGTACGACGACTGCACTGAGCAACTCTACAATGGTTTCACTGGAGAACCCTTGGATGCGCAAATTATGATGGGACCCACGTACTACCAACGATTGAAACACTTAGTTTCTGATAAAATGCACGCGAGAGCGTGTGGAACGGTGACCACCTTGATGAGACAGCCCCCGGAAGGTCGGTCGAGGAATGGCGGTCTCCGAGTCGGCGAGATGGAAACGTGGAGTCAGCTCGCGGCGGGGTGCTCTCGGTTTTTGAAGGAGCGCGTGTTCGACTGTTCAGACGTGTACACCGTTTCCGTTTGCAACAAGTGCGGTACGATTGCGGACAAGCCTGACATCTGCAAAAAGTGCGACACCTCTAGAATCACCACCGTGAATATGCCCTTCTCGTCGAAACTGCTCATACAGGAACTGCAGTGTGTCGGTATCAAAATTAAATTGGGAGTGAAATAAGTTTTTTTCATAAAGTAAAATGAAAAAAACAAAATCTCCCAAAGCAAAAATGAAACGACGCTCCCCGAGACGCCGCTCGAGAATATCGGGTGGAAGACGCCGGTCGAAACGTCGATCGAGACGCCGATCGAGACGCCGATCGAGACGCCGATCGAGACGCCGATCGAGA
>Ga0181596_10001372_pt1 | contig 24877 bp, 15 predicted proteins | sample 041ome_6_FD_148655 | JGI IMG/M metagenome (GOLD analysis project Ga0181596, IMG submission 148655) | Coastal salt marsh microbial communities from the Groves Creek Marsh, Skidaway Island, Georgia - 041402US metaG (spades assembly) | ecosystem: Environmental > Aquatic > Marine > Intertidal zone... | reverse complement strand
CTGCAGCTGCAGCCTGTTGAGCTGCTTCTTCTGACCCCGAAGCTGCCGCTGCAGACTGTTGAGCTGCTGCTTCTGACCCCGAAGCTGCCGATGCAGACTGTTGAGCTGCTTCTTCTGACCCCGAAGCTGCCGATGCAGACTGTTGAGCTGCTTCTTCTGACCCCGAAGCTGCCGCTGCAGACTGTTGAGCTGCTGCTTCTGACCCCGAAGCTGCCGTTGCAGCCTGTTGAGCTGCTGCTTCTGCATCCGCTACAGTTTGTTGTACCTGTGCAACGGTTTGTTGCCCTAATAAAGCTGCACTCGTAAAGCCTGCGCCTTGAGCATCACTATAAAAATATTGTGTTCTTATAGTACCGTTTGTTAAATCAAAGAAAGATCCAGCACTAGTGTAATCATTTCCTTCAGTATACTGAGTTCCTTGACTTGAAATTCTTCCCGTATAGATATTAGATCCATCAATTTGAGTTGAGTCAGGAGTAGTAAGAGACGTAAACGTAACAAGATTCTGGAAACCTATACCTTTTACAGCGTTACTGCCAGCAGTAGGATTTAAAACTTTATCTGTGCTCGAGTAGGAATCAGTTGCTGCTGTGTAAGTCCCGGACTCTGTCATTGTATAAGTATAGTACCAATACGTATTTGTTGTACCTGCTTCAAAAGTCGGAGGAGAGATACTCCATCCAGAAGGGGCTGTTACTACCCCTGTGCCCCAATCAATAGAAAGGTTCGATGCAGCAGGTACGGTAGGCGCAGTTGACTGAGCTGTACTATAGTAAATATACCCTGTTACTATACGAGGACCTCTAACTCCTGGGTCTCCTTCTCCAGGTTGTCCGTCAACTCTAGTAGCAAATACAACAGGAGTGCCCCAAGTAATAGGTGCGGCAGTAGCTCGTGGAGACCCCGCTGCTGTTCCTACAACTACATAAACGACGTCTCCATTGTTAGCTAAGCCTGGAGGATTTATACTCCAATCGGCAGAGGAAGTAGTCAAAGTAGAAGTAGTAAAATTATAGCTACCTCCTGTTGTTCCTCCGTCACTAGAGTTTAGCCTATACTGGGCTACTTCTGCAACAGCCGTTCCTTCTGCTTGATAAGGGGCTCCCCACGTCCAAGCATCCGTGTCCGGATTATATGTTCCAGCAGAGGCCCAAAGAAGATCTGTACCTGTAGGAGGACTATCAAACCAATTATCGGGTATACCATCTCCATTTGTATCAGTTGTTGGGGTACCGGGATTAGTAGCAGACCTTCTAAATATTATATTTGTACTAGTGCCATCTTGTCTCTTTAGGTACTCTACGGCATCACCCCAAGTAATAGGTGCGGCAGTAGCTCCGGGAGTTCCCGTTGCTGTACCTGCAATAACCCATACTGTAGCCCCAGAAGATATGCTAGTGGGAGGATTTAAATCCCAGCCAGTAGGAGGAGTAAGAGTATTTGTAGTAAAATTATAGCTTCCTGTGTCATTTCGTACATCGCTTCCCTCTCTATACGCATACACTTCTACTGCATTTACGCTTTGTACAATATAAGGAGTTTGCCACGTAAAGGTTGAAGCTCCAACAGCTTTTACGCCTGAGGAAGCCCAAAGCTGTGTGGATCCATCCGTTTCTTCGTCAGGTGGATTATCAAACCACCCTTCTCCGCTAGGAACTCCAATAGAGGGGTCAGGAGTAGTAGGAGCTGTATCAGTTACTGCAACGCGTTTAAATACTACATTAGTACTTTGTCCGGTCTGTCCTGCTTTAGACAAAGAAAAAGTTTGTTTTACGCTTCCTAGCGAAACGTCTTCTATTACTAGCGGATACTCAATAGAAGCGGTATCCTCCAGCATTGCTGAATGATCCGCTGTAGTATATATACCATTCGTAGTAGAGACTACACCTCCAAAAGTAATATTAGTTGCTACGGGGGTGCTTACAGAAAAAGTATCTGCTCCTGTGCCGTAAGTGAGCTGAGTCGCGCCTCTATAAACTTCAATAGAAGTGCCAGAACCTGTGTAGTCTGCATTATTACCATTAAAATCTGAAGGTATTGTATGAGCGGAGTTTGTTACAATTACGGTGTACCCGTCAATTCCATCCTCCCCATCTGCCCCTTCTGCTACTTTAAAAATACTAATAGTATCAAAGGCTACTTCGGTATTAGGCTCTACCGCTTCAGCGACAGAAACTCTAACTGTGTAAGGATTAACAGCCCAATCAGCTGGGTCTGTAGGAATTACAAAAGAGGCCGTATTATTTGTACTCTCGTATGTAGCATCATCAAGAACACCTACAGTGACTCCGTCCCCTCCTCCAGTTATTTTATATAAAGGCTCGTTAAAGTTTTGAGCAATTGCAGTTAAAGTTACAGATCCGGCAGGGGAAGGAGTAAATCCTCCGCTACCAGTAGGAGTATATACAATAGAATAATCCTCAGAAGTAAGTTTTACTGCCCTTGCATTTTCTCCGTTCGAGCCGGTCACAAAGGAGTATATATTTTTAGGTTCGGACCAGTCATCTGAGGCTACCGCGGCAGCATCAGCATTAGAAATTGCAGCAGCACTTGTTCTCCATATGTAAGGGTTTTCTGCATTAGGCTCAAAAGTTTGCTGGCTCCAGCCTTGTAAATCCCCAGAAAGTACTCCCGTACTAAAATTATATTGTGTAGTGCCAGAGGGTACAGGAGGCACATCTGGAACACCTCCGGTTTCTGTAGAAGTTCTTATAAACAGCTCTACAGTCGCGGTATTTAAACCATCTGTACCAGAAAATTGAATGGGAGAGGTAAACTCAGGTGGCTGAATAAGGTCTGTTGCTGAGGTGGAGTTGGCTGTAGCTCCTATTATCCACACTTGTTTTCTTGAAGTAAGAACGCCGTCCGCAGTAAGATCTACAAGATTAACATCTGTATACCAGCCTCCCAAACCTTGGGAATATTTTGTAGGCGTAGGAGATGTATCAAGTATAATACTGCCAGTTGACATGTCTACTTCTACAGGAAGGGCTCCTGCTTCATTTTCATATTCTGCTGGTTTGCCTACAGAAGCCTTGTATAAATACACCAACGAGGAAGAGGAACCTAAAGTACCTCCTTTTGCTTTTGAAAAGGTTTGATACTTTCTTATCTGCTTAACGCTAGCTACAGAACCAGGACCTGGAATTCCTATGGTAATTATATACTCTAGTAGCTCATTATCTTCAGAGGAGGATAAAAATACATGATCACTTACTACAGGTATTGCTTGCCCTACAAAAGAGGAAGATATACCTCCTGCAATAATATCGGAGTTTGAAAGAATGTCTACTCTAAAAAACCCTTCTTCGGGGGAGGCAGCTTCCGTGTATAAAAAATTTGTAGCCCCTTGAAATACCTCAATCGAAGTGCCAGAGCCCGGAGCAGGCGTAGTATGGGGGTCTTCCCCCACATTGACAAAAGGTATGCCTTCGTTATTACACGATATAGAGTGCGAATCGTTGGGCATAGATACAGATATAGCATCTGAACCTGCATAAACAGCAATAATTGATACAGAATCTCCTGCTACAATATTTTCCGCAGGTACTTCTTGTCCCAAAACCCAACCTTCTGGCATAATAGCAACTTCTACGGAAATTACTACAGAGCCCCCTGTATCTCCGAATACGGTAGACATATTCTCTGGTACATTAAAGAAATTAGTATTATTTTCTGTCCAGTCAGAACCTCCGCTAGCGTTTGTAAATCTAAATAAGGGGGTCGAAACATTTGTTGTAACTGTTAAATCAATATCAGAATCTGCAGTATTATTATTAAACTGAGGATTTTGTCCTACTGCATCATAAACTATAGAATAATCTTCCGCATCTAAACGAGCAACTCTTCCGTCCTCTCCAAAAGCTCCATTAGATATAGGAATAAAAGTAAAGGTACCCTGTGCTCTTTTAGTTACATCCCCAATAGCATAGGATTCAGTAACAACTACAGAAATTTTAGTAGGCCCATCAGCTAAAAGACTAGAAGCGGTTCCTCCTTGAAGATCTAAATGTACAATTGTATCATATCTACTACCATTATTAGGTTGTTGAGGGGTTGTAGGCAGCTCTTGATTAAATGCCATTCCATTTATGCTATAAGAAAGCTCATATATAGGATCATCAAATCCTATTGCTTGTGCACTGAAATTAATAGTTGTAGGCGTATCTTCAGTAGGTATTAAGCTCCCTTCTTCGGACCTATCAAAAGTTATAAATGGAGTATCTGAATCTAGAATTACTTCTCTGGCTCCCAAGCTGAGAGCAGGATCCACAGTCATGTAGCTTATAAAAGTATCGTTGGTTACTTTTCCTACTAAAAAATCTCTATTAAAATCAACGTTTAATCTATCTACCCATAAAGGACCTGTATACGTATTTCCTTCAAGATCAAGAGGTTTATCTAAGTAGATTGCTTTCTGAGTTACATAAGCTACTTTGTACGCTTTGGACTCTATAAATACTGTATTTGTTACTTCGACGCTATAAGTACCGGCGGTAAAATTTACAGCCGGGGCGTTTGCAAATAAAATATTAGAGCCGTTCTCTCCAGTTACGGTGTCCCCCGTCCCGCCTTTTGGAGTCCATAAACCTCCAAAGGGACTAAGCTGGACTATATCATTTGTAAGGTCGCTAAATATATATCCAGGCGGGGTATAGGGCCAAGGAATAAGTCCTACATCATACCAAATATCATATTTTGAGTTGTAATTAACGGCCCTAAGATATGGGGTGCTATTAGAGAGATCCGCCATTATATACACTGTATCTGAAACTCTGGCTAATTCTGTAAAAAGTACAGTTTCGAAAGGAGGCTCCTGTCCAAGGTCAGGCTCTACCCAAGTGTAGTTCTCACCAGTACTTAAATATATAAAATCATCTTTTTTGTTTGTAAGATACCAGTACTTTTCACCTTCTTCGGTTCCTGGCTCAATCCCCGAATGGTTTTGCAGTGCATAATATAAATTACCATTATGAGTTGCAGCTACAGCAAAATTTACTGGATAACTCTGAAGCGTAACTGGTTCATAGTACTCAGTAGGGTCCCAAGCTGCTATAGGAAAGGTGCCTATACCGCTAAAACTATCTAGTCTGGAGCCCAACCGATCAAGTACGAAAGTAGGGAAATCTATCGTTGTTAGAGTAGCTTCTATATTATTGGTGTTCGCAACAACTAAAGATTCCTCTAAAGGGTTCAAAGCATAGTAAAGGTTTATATAGGAGGAGCCCAGCTCTGGGTCTTCCGTAACTTGTAGACCGATAGCGTGGCTTGCAAGACCTCCTTTTATCATTCCATAAAGTCGTTCTGAAGGCCCGCCAAAATAGTCTGTTATTTCTGCAACTACCTTAAAAGGTTTAGAAGTTTTACCAAGACTGCTACGAGTTCTCAAATAAAAAGTATACTCGCCATCAGAAACGCCCGTAAAGTTATAAGAAGTGTCCGTTACATTCACAGACACTGGGCTAGGAATAGAGGGTACATTATGCTCTATTTCCACACCTACTACATACTGTGAGTCTGGCAATTCCCAAGTAAGAATAAATTCTTCTCCAGGAGTATCATACTTAGGCGTTCTTAATATATACGCATTCGTTACTGTTGGCAACTCTACAGAAGGCTCAGAAGGCTCAGGAAGAGCCAAAGTAAAGTCGTTGTCTATAACATCAAACTTACTTTCATAATATTCAACAGCTACAATACTATATGCATTGTCGCTGTCTTCCTGAATGGACATAATTTTGTATTCTTTATACGAAGAAAGAACGGGTCCATCATTATCTATTTTTACTGCCCAGATTTGTCCAGTCATATCAGCATATGAGTCTATCTCAGAAGATAAATCTCTATCTAATACAATAGTATTTCCATTAATTGCAGTAATATCAGAATTAATAATAGTAGTAGAATTATTATACTGAATTGAAGCATCGGCTTCAGCAATGGCTGTCCGTATTTCACTTTCCGAAGAGCTAGAGTTTAAGCCTAATTGAGCCAAAGGAATAGAATCACCTCTTTTGTACCCATTCCATTCAGTCTCTTGAGACAGCGTGAGAGAAATTTTTGGAACAACTACAGAAAAGGTTTGAGTACCTTGAATAGTGGTAAGTTCTGAATCTAATACTACCTCAGTAACTCCTCCTTGGGTAGAAGCACTAGATATTCTACCGCTATTTCGTATAGAAAAGTCGTGAGAATCTTCTACATTAATAATGTCTCCCGGCGCTAAAAATGCTGCGTTAATTGCTGTTTTAAATGATACAATCTCAGTCTGGTTAACAGCAGTCCATAGTTTCCACCTTCCATAACGAATTGCTTGACCTTGTGATGTACACCCAAAAGCAACTGCATTTTCTTTTATTATTTTGCCTGTCTTAATTATATTTTCTCTATCCTCTACAAGAATAGGCTCTAGCTTATAATCTGATTCTGGATTATTCCAAGTTACAATTACTTGATTTACACGAGTTTTACTACCTGTTCCTTCGTAATTAAATTTACCATCTTCTACGTTTGCACGAGAAAAGTTATACACAGGAGCTTTCTTTTCATCTATTACAGGAAATAAAGTTCCGTCCGCCCAATATAACATTCCTCTAAATATAGTGGCCATGTCTTTCAGGACTTTGTACGCATCTGTAGCTTTTGTTAGATATAAATTAGCAGTAAATCTAGGCTCCCAACCGCCTTTACCGTTTGGAACTGGCTCATCGCAGTATCTAGCTATTTTGTATAAAGAGTATTTATCTATGTCTTGTTCTTCTAAAAAAGCTCCTAGACCATATCTGTTATTAACAAGAATATCATAAAATACCCAAGCAGGGTTATGTGTATAAGTAAGCTCTACCTCTCCGCTTGAGTTTCTCTTCCAGTCGCCATCCCATATGCCAGAGTATAGACTATCTAAAGAATATTTAGTATCGAAAGACGTTTGAGTAGTCGGACTATAATTACTAGGTATTCGTACTTTCATGCCATAGCATTCATAAGTACGAGTCGGCATACTTGAAAACTGTTTAGCATTAAAAGTAACATGTCCTACAGCAGAATAGGGATAATTTAATTTTTCTTTAATTACACCTAAAACTTGAGATAAGGCGCCAGATTGAACAGATTGCCACTTGTCTACATCAGGGCCTCTCCAAGTTAGACCAGGCCACCGGTGGCCCCGTCCTTTATTATCGCCGGTCGAATTCGCCGAGTTAGTCAGTCGCGTGACTTTTATTTGAAAATTGCCGAAAGGTTGATAAGGCTCAAGATTTATAGTATGTGAATAAGAGACTGCTGAAGTATTCTTGCCTCCATGAGCAAATATATAATCGTTTACCGACGCGGGGAAAGATCCAGAAATTCCATTTGTAGTCCAATTTTGCGAAAGTTCAGCGTGTAATTTAGAGTCTAGTAAGAGATTTCCTTTTAATTTTTCGAATTGAAATCCGTTACCATCATCCCTATCTATACCTATTTCTATAAGGTATCCTGCTCCTGCAGCCTCTCTACCACCTTTTTGAGTATTTGTTAAATATAGTCCTGAAGGATACCTAAATACTAGGTCTACTAAATCTATTTCGGAGGCTTGAGCACCTGTTATACCTTGTGTAGTTACACTTTGAGAAATTCCTAGCTCTAGCGGTACTCCTGAAGCCAGATTTATAGTAGTTGTACCTGCTGAACCTCTTAAAGACTGTATTGGCTCTTGATTAAGGGTTCCAGGCCTAAATTGATACGCAGAACTACTATACTTTTTAAGATCAGCAATATTGGCCGCCTCTACTCCAGGTTTTGTTAGTGCGTATTTTTTATTTGTAAAAGAGACGGGTAAAGAATTTACTAAAGTTGCATAGGCTCCAGAAACCGAAGCAATTTCAAAAAAAGTGCCTATACTTAAACTTGCAGAAAGGTCCGAAAGATTTTCTGCTAAATTTTGAAATGTAAACGCAAATCCTTTAAGGCCCAGAGTTACTTGAGCATTAGTATAATCTAAATCAATTATATAAGTTTCAGAATACTCAAAGTCTCCTCCTAAATTTAATCTGCAGATAGATTTTCTATCTGAAAGATTCTCAGAGTTTATTCGAGTATCTATATTTTTAGTCCAAGAAGGCGGAAGCGAAGAGAATCCGCCAAGAACTACTGAAAGGGAGAAGCCCGTTTGAGAAAATTCAACTACAGATAAGTTAGAGAACGAGAGAATATCTTCTACAAATAGAAAACCTCCCCCATATAAGGATAGATCTCTAGAATTAGAAAGAGGCCCCGCAGTTGTTCCTGATCCTGATATAACATCTGTGTCTCCTTCCGAGACATAACCTATTTCTTCTTCTGAGAATATCGGGTCATTATTTAGATATATACTATCCCCACCCTTTACTAAGCCACCTATAGGGCCTTCTGAAATAAGATCGGTAACAGAAATAATCTGCTCGGTAAATCCAAAAGGGGCAGAATTTATAGAGTTATTATTGCTTGAGGCTTGTCTACGGTCACTTGAATTTATTGAACTTCTGCTCATTTAATCTTTCCTTAATCTATAGATATTGGGCCAAAAAAGTTTTTTCCGCCCCAAGTTAAATCTAAATCTATCACTTCGCCGCCTGGCAGTGTTATGGAGGAGCCTCCGCTTACAGAAGAGGCTGCAGCTGCATCAAAACTAATAGGTTGTCCAGGTACTCTTAATTTTCCATATAATACAGGAACTGGATCTCCTTCAATTATGTTTTGTTCCGCTCCATTAAATAGGTATGATTGTTCTTGATCATTATCGGTTGCAGGATCGGGTGCCATTAGTTGCATTATACCAGTTAATGCTAGGTTTACGGCTACAGCCCCTGCAAAATATACAGCCGCGGTGGCAGTTTTGCCCAATTCTGCAAAAGCTACTTCCCACCCAACAGTACCTCCACTAGTAACTATCAAATAAGTAGCAACTACAATAGCTATCGCTGCAAGAATTTTTGACCCCCCACTTTTTGAACCCGCGGGAACAGGAGTAATGGTTATGTCTCCTTCTGAGATATTCATTAATAGTTCTTCTTGATACTCTAAGCACTCTCCAGCTATATCTATTTCAAATCCTACGTCTTTTTCGTGCTGTTCTATTAAGTACTTTTGAAAGTCTGGAAAATTTGCATCCAGACAGCGAAATACTTCTGCAGGAGTCTCTGCTACTATCTCAAGCTCACGAATAAATTTATGCCCAAGCTCTCCTTCTAAAAATATTTTACGTTTCATATCTGTACGCTTCCACTAAAAATTTGATCCACAAAGGATACAAGCTTTCTCTGCAAGATAACCTATTTACTGCGTGATGATAAAAAGTTTCGTTACCTAAATAAACCCCGCAATGGTTTGGCACCTCTGAGTTATTTTGAAATAAAAGTATATCATTTTTTTGGACTTCTTGCAAGGAAATTTTTTTGAACCCCCACTCGGCCATAAGCTCTTCGCAAAAATAATTTAAACCTTTTTCCCACCAGTCGTCTTCAAAAGCTATACGATGTGGTATAGTTATATTTTCTCTCTTTAAAAAATCTCTGGCGGCTTCGAAACAATCATATTTGCCAAATATATATTCTCTTCCATAAAGTTCTGTAACATCGGTGTCGGGCTGCTGTATATGTAAGTCCATAGTAGGATAGCTAAATATATAATATGGAATGCCTAAGGAGTTGCAGTAGTTTATATCGTGCTCACTGGGCTCACAGCTACTATCTGGATGACTGTGTACTATTGCTATAATATCTGAGGTTCTATGTATTTTTAGATATTCTTGGGAGTCAAATATAAAGTCTTCGTCATTAGAAGCTATATTTTTACAAGGCACCCAACTAGCTTTTCCTTTTACTACTGTTATTAAGCCACAGCCTTCTTTTGGGTACTCTTTTTCAAAGTGTTGTTGTATTTCTTCTAGAAAATTAAGTATCATCGGAACTTTCGGGTTCCTGGAAACCCTCCAAAAGGCAATGTAATAGTAGTATCATACTTACTAGGGCTGGGTACGTTATAGGCTCCAGTTCCGTCATAAGTTCGAACTACTTGAAATCTGCACTTACAAGAAGATAGAAGTTTACCGCAAACATCACCTTCTACCCATACAGTATAGTCTGTGCCAGGAACTACTCCTCTATTATTTTTTATGGTTCTCCATACTTTACTATTATATCTTACATAATTACTATTTCTAGAGTCCTCACTATTAACATAATAATTAGTATTACTATCCCAGTCTGTGAAATTTCTATAAATTTGCCAATATAAAGTATTTGATAAGTTAATATTTGCAGGAACATCTGCTTTTGCTAAGTAGAATCTATAAAATGTTACTCCATCAATAAGCTCAGGTACATACACCGCATCGTCTTTTGAGTATGTAGAAGCCGGATCATGCGGAGGCGCTCCATCTTCGCTGCCACTCATATTCTGTAAATAAACTAAGTAACAAATAGGTTCATCGTCCACCGTAAAATAAAAACTTTGTGGGCCTGCATTTGACCATTCTCCGTTAATTTTTTCTGGATGTATAATTTGATTAGAATCTGTCCAGGAACATGCACTAGCTACGTCTTCCGTACTTGCGTTATACCCTTTATACAGCCAAGGGCAATACTTTCCTACTACATTTCTGTAAGGTAATCGTGTGCCTCCAAGATCAAAAGGGGACGCCAACTCTAATTCTACACTAATATCGTTCTTTGAGGCCAGTCTATCGACCAAATATACAGCTTTAGGGAGTTCGTAAGGAGAGGGAGCAGGCACAGACTCTGTACCTATATCAATATATTTTGATAAAGTTTTAATTCTTGTAACTCTTGCCCCAACTAAATCATCGAGTTTAAAGTTAGGTATATTCTCGGCGGCCAACAATTGACGGAACTTAGATTGACTATCTAAAATAGAATCAACATTAGGAATAATTAGAGATGGTCGAGTTTGAGCCCCTTCAGAAGTAATTTCTAGTTTGTCCATTCCGATAGGAAATGCGTGATATGTATTCCCTCCAAAGATAATATCTTCGCTAGTGTTTTCTGGATGGAGCCTTAGAGTTATTTGTGACTCTTGTAACGTTATCTCAAATAGCGATATTACGCCAGAGTCCAAATTTAAACTTTCTGTATCTTTTGCAATTATGTCACTCATGGTTCATAAACTCTTCTAAACTGTGCTGATAAAGAATAAACGTCTTCATATTGGTAAGTAATATTAAAGTTGTCACACACTACTTTTACAGTATCTTCATCTATATTAAAGTCAAAACTAAGAGCTGCGTTAGCATTTAAATAATCTTCAATTACTTGAATTTCGTCAGCCGCTCTATTTCTAAAAGATAAATTATATACGTCTCTTTGAGTATTTATACCGTCTAATACCCGTTGCTCATATCCGTCTCCAAAACTAATTTTTAAAACTTTTTGGGAAGTGTCTCTAGTTACTCCTTTATCTACAGCAAAAGCTTTTGGAGTCCCAAGATCTGGATTATAACTAATAAGTTTTGTTACTGGATCTTCTAGTACGGGTATTGTTATGTTATAATTTTTTGCCATTTACGCGACTCCATAAGGGTTTAATATTCCGCCCGAACGTTTTTGATTCTGAAGTTCTTTTTGTACTGCAGAGGCTATTAGTCTTCCAATATTTTCTCCCTGAGAGGAGTCAGATTGAGAAGTTTGCTGCGAGTTTCCATTACTATCCATACTAACATTTACGGTTACATTATTCATTTGCTGACCGCCACCTTTAAATTCTACAGGAATAGAACGATTATTGGGAAGAGGTACTACTGCTTCTGTTCCGTGTAGTACTGCGGGATATCCTCGTTGAGGGCCTGCTAAAACTCCACCCATAGCCATTTTAGGGGCTTCTGATATTCCTCCATATCGAAACGGAGAAGCATCAAAAAACCCACCAGCTCCTGCATTTTGACTTGCAAAATCAAATTCTCCACCACCTCCAAAGGCACTAATTCCAGCCTGTATAGCTTTAAATACTAGCATTTTTGCTATCATTTTTGCCAGATCTTGCAATATTGAGACTGCTAAGTTTGCAAAAGCTTGTTTAACACTTAAAGTACCTGTTATGATTCCTGCAAAAGCATTTTCAAATCCAGTATACACTGAAGAGTAAACGGATGCTAATCCTTCAGTTACTAACTGTAGTTCATATTGCTCTTCTGTCAAAGCCCTAATTTCTTCTTTTTGTAGTTGAGACAGACTTATTCCCTGTTGTTGTGCTTGTATAAATATTTCTTGGGCCTGCTGCTCCGCAGGGTTTATAGAAAGAGAAGCTAAGCGTGCTTGAGTTAATTGTTTTTGGGTTCTTAAACTTCTTAATAGCGCCTCATCCCTTTCGCCAAATCGTTCTATTTCAAGCTCTGCTAGCTTAACTCCTTGTATTGCATTGCTCTGCTCTTTTCTAGCTGCTGCTAGCTCTTCATCCGAGCCTCCGCGGGCTCCTATAAAATTAAGTCCTTGGACTTCAGCAAATTTAGCCGCAGCAGACGCCTGACGTTGTGCTGCGAGTGCTAAGTTTTCCTCTAAAATCTTAGACTGAACTTCTGCGCTACGAGTTGCTTGCTCAAATCCGAATAGTCCTCCGATACCGCTATCTACCCTTTTCTTCTGTAAAGTAAGAGCATTTATATTTCTTTGCACTTCTAGTTCTTTATTCTTTATAGTTAATAGCTGCTCTTCAAATCTTATAGCATCAATTACGTATCCGTTTCTTTCATTTTCAAGATTAATATTTTCTTCGAGTATCTTTGACTCTACTTGTAGCTGGTAAACTTTTAAAGCTGCTGATTTTATCTGCTCGTCCGTGCCTTGTTCAACGGCTGCCTGTAATTCTGCTTCTGCAGCTAGTTGTTTGGCTTGTATGTTTAGTTTTTGGTTGTCTTGTTGTAATGATTTAGACTCTATATTTTTTATTTTATCTGCAACTGTAATACCAAGTGTCTGGGCTTGGGCAAATTTAAGTTTATTAAAAACCTGTCTTGCAGTAATATTATCTAAGTCTTTTTCAATTTTTGTAAAATTAGTAGCTAAAGCATTTATGTAATTTTGCTGTTGCCCAAGGGCGACTAGTTCTTCTTGAATTTGCTTAGCATTATTTTCAGCTTCTACATAAGCAGCCCCTGTTCTACCTACTTCGGCAGCTAAGGCCTCTGCGGTTTGTTTTGCTAATTTTAACTCTCTCTGCGCTTGCTTGACACTTTTGCCTAGAAAGCCTCCTGCTTTTGCTACCTCTTCTTGGGCCTGTTTTACTTTCTCTACCCCTCTTGTTGCAGCGGCAGTTGCTGCTTCAAATTCAGCTCTAGTGGCTCCTACATCTGCTCCCTTGCGAGAGGCTTCTCTATTTGCGGCGGATACTACAGTGTTAATATTCTCTGCGGCCGCCCTCGCAGAGCTGGCAAGATTAGAGAAAGGGTTCTGGGTTATAGAAGAGGAGGTTTTTGAGAGCTCAGTATTTAATGTTTGTTGTACTTCTTGCATACGCTGTGCAGCCGAAGATGCTGTTACATAGTCTTCTACTAAACTACTTAATTGTCCTTTTAGACCTGCGGATAACGTGCCGGTCTTTTTAAACTCCTGCCCCAAAGACTTTAATCCAGGTATTAAAGGAGATAATGTATCGAAGGTTTGCTGAAGGCCAGATCTTGCTTTTTGATATCTGTCTTCTCCAACAACGTTTATATCTATGTTTTCGAACTCTTTTAACCTACTTAAAATATTTGCAGTATTTAAGGCGTTTCCTGTTGCAGTTATAGTTTCGGTTAAACCTAATAAGTTTTGAAAGTCTACTTTTGCAACCCCTTGAAGTTCTTCATTAAGAGTTTTACCAGATTCTATAAATTTATCTGTTGCCTCCCTAGCTTCCTTTATTTTTTCAGGTATAGGGAAAAAGAATCTATATACCTCTGCACTAAAAGAAACCACCAAGGTGATCAATCCTATCCAGCCCAAAGCCGCCGATAAAGCTGCTCCTGCAGAAGCTGCAAGACTAGTAAGACTTACTATCCCAGTTTTCACTACCCCTAAAGCTCTGGTAGCTTGGACACCATATAGTTTAACTTGAGCCCCCATTCTTGCCCAACTAAGTTTGTGCTTACTTTCAAAACTAGTTAGTATTTGAACCCTTTTGTTATAAGAAGCCCTTAAATCTGCTACTTGTTGAGCATTGTAACCTTTTAACTTACCTGTAGTTACTTTACCAAACTTATCTATATTTGCTTCTGCTCCGTCTAGTATCTTTTTTGCCTGTCTCTGAGCGGCTTTTGAGTCTGTTTCATTAAGCAAAAACTCAAAACCTCCCTGTCCAGTTTTAGTTTTAGGCTGGTCTCCTATTAATTTTTCTGCACTTTTTGCGGTTTGCTTCAGAGCTTCTGCCTGTGTTTGTGAAAACTCTTGTACTTTTTTCTTCGCCTTGTCTAATTTATAATTATATACTTTTAATACTCTTTCTTGTCTCTTTAGGCTTTGCTCTGCGGCATCTCCCCATTCTTTAAAATTAGGCAGAATTTGTTTAATTATTGGAAGAGCTACTAGTCCAAGGGCGGCTGTTAAAGCATAAGTATTTTTGCTTAAAAAATCAAATACAGGACGAAGACCTTCTATTAGTCCGGATTTAAAAGTGTTTATAAGAGTATCAAAGCTTGTCACAAAACGATTCAAAGATGCAGCAGAAGGATCCATAATCTCTTCTATCTGTCCAAATTTTTTCTCTGCTTGAGTAAGGACTTCATTTGCTACTGCTTGGCTTCTTTCAAATGCTGTCAAATCGTCTTTAGCTTTGCCAATAGCAAGAGCGTATTTTTCTGTTGCTGTTTCAAGACGTAAAATAATTCCTAATTCGTCTAGTAATTCTGGTTCCGCTTTTGTTACACCTCTTACCAAACGATTAAAAGAGTCTGTTAAATCCCTTCCAAGAGCAATAGAGGCATTTTTAGCAGCAGAACCTAGCCTGTTTAGCTGGTCTGGAGAAAGCCCGGAAGCTGTTCCTATAGCTGCAGCTTTTGCTGCTTCTGCATAAGTTAACTGCCCTGCTGTAGCATCTTTTATGCTATTTGTAATTGTTTTATACGCTACGCCTGTGGTAGCTGCTAAAGCCTCTTGACCAGCAATAAGATTAGAAATATCACTAGCAGATTTAAGAAATTGAAACGCTGCACTAACAGCAAAGACTTGTGCAGCCACAGTGGCATAAATGCCGACTAAGCCTCCCATACCTTGTTGCATTTTAGAGAAAGCTTTAGTTGTATTATTTGTAGCTCCTGCCGCTCCTTTTATGTTACGGTCATATTGCCGAGCAGACTTAGCAGTTTTGTCAAGACTTTCTGAGGCTTTTTTCGCATTCATAGCCACCTTTTTAGTGGTGCCTTTGTCATCTACCTCTAAATCTAATTCAATTTTATTTTTAGCCATCAGCCTTGAACATTATGGGTGTAATTTCTTCCACCGCTTGCTTTCGCTTTTCTTTCGTCTGCTTTCCGCTTTCGCTCTGCTTCTTCGGCCCTATATGATACAAGAAGCTGTTCGTAGGTTTTCATAAAAAATAAAACTACTTTTGTATTCTCTACTTCGTAAAGCTCGAATAAATAATCTAGTCCTTCCCAGTGCTTTCCCATATACGTACCAGAATTTCCTTCCCAATAATCTGATAATAAAGAAAACACAAAAAATGCCACTTGAACCTCTTCAGGAAAATCTGAATAGGTTAGCGGCATTTTGGCAGGGTCGGGCTCTTGACCTAACTGTTCACAAATAGTTAGATACTTTTCTACGCTATGGTTTGAATGGCTTTCTTTTACAAATCTCTCAAGTAACCTTTGTAGTTCAGTTACTTGTTCCTCGTAAAATTTTCCAAGTCTCCCACAGTTTCGGTTACCCAAGTGTCAAACTCTGCAGAATTCTTCATTAGAGTCTCTGCATTATCATGGGTAAAAAGCAGTTCATCGTCCGGGTCTAAAGAATCCACATCTACCAAAAGAAGCTCTTCTAGGTAACGATATTTTAATCCCTTCCATCCTTTGATTACTGCAGTAACATATTCGGTTAAAAACCGTTCTTCGTCTAGAATCTCTTCAGGTTGTCGAGTCTTTTTATTAAACTTTGTAGTTACACACTTTTTTCGTAACTTTAGCAGCTCTTCCCTGCCTAAGTAGCATAAATCGACAGTAAAGCCGGAATACCCAGCATAATCAATACTAACAGTTTTACTTGGAGTCATTAGACTCGCTAAAGAAATGGGTGAATCGCTCATTTAAACCTCGTTTGTTATTCTGTGAAAAAGTTGAATTTTTATAATGTATAGTATACTGAAGACCACCATAAAAGTCAAGAATCATTTTTTATAGGGGTAATAAAAAACCCGCCGAAGCGGGTTTAATATTATTATATATTGAATTTATAATGTAGCACCAAAGTAAGTCAAAGTAAATTCGTCAGCTTTATCAAAGTCTTCTGTATAAGCACCAAAGCCAGTCTCTACAGAAATTACGTCTTCAATAGAGTGTGTAGGTACTTCGATGTGTACTTTCGGACAAGTTACATAAAGTCGAGGAGTTCCAGCAACCCCGCCACCGATTTGGAAAGTTACTTGGAAATCATTTACAACCTTATCCAAACCTTTTCCTACAGTGGTCATATCATTAAATAAATCTACTGAAGTGCCCTTATTTGCCCCCGTAGTATCAAGAGTTAGATAGCAAGTAAAATTACCAGTTACTGTACGTCCACCTGTAACACCCTCAATAGGTACGTTTACCTGTCCAAGTTCTTCTGGTACAAGATAAGTAATGTTATTTGTAACTGTAATGTTGCCACCAGTAAGAGTCAAGTTGTACTCTCCTGAAGGAAATGCAGTAGTGTCCGTAGTAGATACTTGCATTTGAGTAATACGATTACGGATAAAGGTACTAGTTGAATCTACTGCGGTATCGATTGCCATTACTCCGGTATTGGCGTCAGTTGCAATACCTAATTTATTATCATCAGAGCTATTAATAATTACTTCTGGTACGTCTCGTCCAGTAAAACTATTTCCAGCCTGAACAAAAACATCTCCTGCAGACTGTAAATCAATAATATTTTTTGCGAAACCGGTCCAGTTAATAGTAGCAATTCCATCTACCTCAAAGTCGATAGATGCTTCATTAATTTGAGCATTTTCTAATTTGTAAACCATGGGTTTTGTAGGGTTTGTTTCCATTACAAAATACAGGTTACAGGTTGCAAGTACTGCTCGATTTGATTGACCAAAGTTAATAGCATTATGGTCAGCAGCGGGCAAGCCTACTACTGCGCCATAAGGAGAGTTAGCGTCTGCGTTTGTGCTTCTATAAAATGCTTCAGTACTCCCACCTTCCAGAGTAGTAACAGTTACTACTAGATCTGAAGTTGCGCCCTCTAAAAGGTCAGAATCAAAAGTAATTGTCTCTGAGCCAGTAAACCCTGAACCGCCGTTAAGAACTGTAAGAGTTTTAGTGAGTCCATCTACTGAGTAAGCGAAAGAAGCTCCGGTACCTGCACCGCTAACAGTGCCGTCCTCTGAGTCAAGAATATAAGTACCGTCTACAGTATCTGCACCTCCAGCCGCTGTAGCTTCTGCAATAATTCCTAGGCCCGCTCCGAAAGTGCCGTAAGTATCTGCACCTGCCATAATGTTCCACAGAGCTTCTTCTACTGCGTGATGTTCACTGCCTGTATCATAAGGACGTACATAAGTACTAAAAGACCACTCTGCAGGGGCTAGAGAGTCTGTAAATAGTCGTCGTCCTCGTCGTGAGATACCATCAGGGCCTTGCATTTCGTTAAGAGTAATGTCTGAGGTATTTGTTGCCTGTGAAAAACTAAATCCATCGAGTACTGGAATTTCCCACAGAGTTCCGCTAAATTCCACGTAAAGTTTACTATCACGTGAAAAATATAATGATTGTGCCATAGTCTATCTCCTATGATCTTGAAAGGACTTGAACGTGAACGTTTGTTCGTGTCAGTCGTTTCCTGGGTCTTAGTATCGAACTTGAATCAAAACTTCTGCAACCCCTAGAGGTTCTAGAACTCCTTCGTCGGTATCAATACTAATTATACTAATTTGTTGAGTTGTTTGAGTTTTGCCCTCTCTATCTATATAATCTAGCCTAGAGTTGTCCTCAATAACTGTCTCTAAATCTTCTAGTAAAGTTGCTAGGGCGTCTACGGCTTCATCCTCATTTACATAGCAACGTATAGTAATATTTAAAAATCTATCTTTATAACCTCCGCCTTGGTACTCTCTGCTCTCTGCGCCCGCATTTAAATGAATAGAAGGAAACTGCTCTACTTCGTCCCAAAATTTTAATCGCGGGCTAACTTCTGCTATTTGAGTGTAAAAAGCTCCTGTACCATTTATTTCTGCTATTCTTTCAGCAAGAGCTTTTGTTATTGCTTGTCTTCTGCTGGAATATACTCTACTATTTGGCAGTGACATTTATAGCCTCCTTGTAAAGAATCTTCCCATGCCTTGAGAAGCTGCTATCTCTCTCATAGATCTATCAATTAATCTTCGTGGATCTCTGTCTGGGGATCCTTGGGCGTATCCAGGCTCAAAAGTCTGGTACGGATACTTATCATACGTATACCCAAAACTTGGATAGCCTTTACTTGTTATATTAACATCTAAAACTCTGACACTACTGGCAAATCTACCTGTTTGATAGTTTAATGCCGGACTAGACATATTTTTTTGTAAAACACTCGGTAGATCTCTATTAAAAATACCTAACATAGCTAGCTGATTTGATATTGAAATAGGCGAAGTTCTTCCTTTTGTTGCTAAAGCTGCTCGGGCTCCTCCCCTATTTATTGTTTTTACTTTACTAGATTTGCTAGATTTTGTTGTATCCTTAGATCTACTCTTAGTCCTAGTATTTACATTTTTAATAGTTGTTTTAGCTTTTACATTTTTATTATTCTTTAAAGGCTTTACTATGTTATCAAGTACCAGAGTTTTTGCAATTTTTTCCTTTAGAGTACTAGATCCTTCTAGGTTAAGATAATCTACGTTTGCGAAAGTTTTTTCAAAGGAAGAAATAAAAGCTTCCTGAAGGAGTCTTTCTTCCTTAGAGCCTCTTTTTAAGTTTAACTCTGCAGAAATAGGAGTAAGAAGCATGCTTATTCCAGCTTTTAAGTCTCCGCCCTTTGTTAGTATTTGTTCAGATAATACGACTAAGTTCCATACTAAATCTTTTAGTTTTCCTCTTTGTCCTTTAGTTAGAAAATTTAGTCCGCTATCTACTTCATATATTAAATTTTGTTCAAAAATATTTTTATTTTTTGTGTACTGTTCTACGCTACCAATTAAAGAAAATGCTCCGGCTACCGCGCCTACTATTCCTGAAGCAGCTCCATCCGCTCCGTGGTCTAAATGAGTAGTTCTTCCAAACTCTTTACTATTATAAGAGTCTTCTCGCCCTTTTAAATTATTTACTAGGAAAGATTTATTAAAATCTCCTATCTTTGTCTTTATAGTATCAAATGAGTAAGGCAAATAAAATATAGATCTACCAAATACTAGTCTCTGATCTTTTACTAATTTTTTAAAAAACACATCCTGTAAAGATCCAGAGTCTGGAAAAGGTACCGAAAGCTTTCTAATCTCTTTCTTTAACTCTCTTCTATATTTAGTACCTTCGCTAGTTGTGAGTTGTCTACCTATAGCCGCTTCGAAACCTTTTTGTATTGCATTTGTTTCTTTTGTTTTTAATACTAGACACTGCTGTACTTTAGAAGACTGCAGCAAGGTTCTAGCGGCTTCTCCTATAGTTTTTTCTCTCTGAGTCGTAAACTCTTGTAAAAGTTTATTGCTAATATTTTTTCTTATACTAGAATTACTCATTAGTGTATAATTTTATATAAGTCTAAAACTCTTTCAATATGGTCTGGAAAGCCCCCAACCATACGTAGTTTAGTAACTCCTTGATTTTCTATAGTAGCTCCTACCATAGAACGACGTTCTTTATGCTCGTCTCGTAAATAGTATTTTACCAAATCAATTACTGCTAGCTTTAAGTCTAATGGGCACTCTTCATACCCTGCAGTATACTGTATAATTAAAGAAGCAGGCCCCTTAGACCAGTTATTACGTATTTTATATAAGCTATCTGTATTCTTATCTAGTACATACTGAGAAGCATCAAGAGTTACATAAGAGCTCTCTGGTCTATCTCGCTCTTGAACAGAAGTAATAGTATTTACGGGGCATTCACTCAATTGTACCACATCTGTATCCCAAGAAAGGGTCACCTCTTCCGTTTTAGGTGTAGTGTAGTAATCAATTATTGTTGTACCACAATAAGTTTTTACTAATTGACTTACAGAAACTATAAGGCGTTCTAATCTCTCGTCCTCTTTGGACGATGTGATACCTTCATATTCTTTATACTCATCAATCGTGATTAAATCTGCCATAATAAATTAATTAGTAAAAACTTGGGGAGGCGAACCTCCCCAGTTTAATATATTAGGATCCGGCGCCCAAACGAACTGCAGCGGCCTTACCTGCAACAGAGTTGAACAACTCGTCGAAGCCAAGGTGCTGAGTACCAACAAGTACGCGACGCTGAGCAGCAACTTCATAGTCTTGCTCTACAGTCACGCCACGAAGACGTGGAATAACAAAGTTGGATACGTTTACAGCAAACGCGCCCATGTTGGCGGTAGAAGCGGCAGCAAAGTTATCAGAGATAACAACTGGCGAACCATATACAGCACCAACTTGACCAGTCAACTTCAGAGCAGCATCTGAACCAACTTCAAATACGTTGTCAAATTCTGCATCATTGATGAGATCATGGTATACATCCTGTGAAACGATATATACTACGTCTTGAGGCATAAGGCCGTATACGCCCATATCTCGACGCATAGCTACAAGATCTTTTGCAGTTACAGCAGTACCAGTAGTAGTTACTTTATCAGTAGAATCTACTGCCAGACCATCGAGACCCGGGATAGCTTTGGAGTTACCAACAAGAATTGCAGCATCTACAGCACGAGCGTGTGAACGAGCAATACCATCAGTCAACATTGGCATCAAGTTAACAAGTACTTCTTCATCAATGTAGTTGTCCATGTAAGAAGTAGAGATCAAACGATCTACTTGCAAAATCTTTTGCTTAGCGTTGTAAGTACCTGTAGTACCACCAGTACGATTAGTAATACCAGTGGTATCACCTGCGCCCAGAGCGTCTTCGCCACCTGTTGACCAAACAGCGGCAGTTACGTCTTCTTGCAAAGGAAGAACTGTAGACTTAGAGTTTACTGCCATCTCACGGAAGAGTTGAGCAGTTCGCAACTGAAGCTGAATCTCTTTCTCAATCATAGTAGAAACTTCTTGATTGATGTCACCAGCGTTAGCCGCATAGTCAATACCAGCTTTTTGCAATACTGAACGGCCAAAGTCAGTATCAAAACCTTTGCTAGTAATTACACCAAGAAGGTGCGCATGCATAAGGTCTTTGTTTCCTTTTATAAGGTTAGAGCCTTCACGGTCAGCAAAAATACGCTTAGATTCACGCATTTTGGTAAGCTCTTCGTTCTTCTCTTGGAGTTGAGCAGCAAAAGACTTAATTACTTCTTCAACCTTTGCATCTTTCTCTTGTAGCTTCTTCTCAACATCAGCCATAAGACGCTCTGCGCCTGACTCGATGCCTACACGAATAGCAGACTCTTGTGCAGCTTTTTGCTCTGCTTCTACAGCAGCTTTTTGCGCTGCTTCTTGTGCTGCTTTTTCTGCAGCGGCTTTCTCTTCGGCCTGCTTCATTGCGATCTTAGCGGCAGTCTCTTCAGCTACCTTCTTAGCGAATGCTTCCAGGTCGATTTCTGGAGTGTTATTAACTTCAGACATTTGGATCTCCTTTTGGACTTCTTCGTCCCTTTCCGGTGTTTCACTAGCTACTTCTGAATCTTCAGTTTTAGCCAGAGACTGACCGGCTAGATCTACACTGTTTTTGAATTGTTTCTTGAAATCTTCGTACTCGGCCATCGAGTCAAAAGATTTAGCCAATGAAAAAGTAGCTGCTTGGTTGCAAGGCACAGACACAACTGAAACCTCGAACAGTTCAGCATCCTTAATCTTTAATCCGTCAGTTTCACTAATATAATCAGCATCCTTGACTCGGAAACCGACAGAAAAGGCTCCAAGGACACCGTCTTTAACAAGGTCCGCCACTGCTCCCGAAGGAACCTTAGCACTTTTTGAAATTTTTGCTTTTAACTCAAGACCATTTTCAGTTACTTTTAAGCCCGTCGCACGGCCAATAGGATGATTATAGTCATGGTTAAAAAGAATAATAGGATTTTTCTCGAAGTTAGCTAATCCGCCTTTCGTCCAAGCCGTTGCGTCTATAGTATCGCCTGCTCGATCAAAATCGGAAGTACTTGCCATACCGCAGATATGAACACCGCCATCTTCATCTACATCTAAGGACTTAAAGGTGGAAGTAAAGTTAAAAATTTTATTCATCGTCTACAACCTTTTCTTTCTTAGTAGACGCCTTTTTTAGGGCCTCTAAGCCTTCTGAAGCAGCAGGAGCTGGTTCTTCCTTTGGAATCGGATTAATAATAGTATTTACATCAGGATAGAAGGTTTTGAGTTGGCCCATTACTCGCGGCCAACGGTTACCCCATCCTGCTTTAATTAGTCTTCGTGCTACAGCTTCTCCAGCGCCTACGGCTTTTAAATAGTCTTCGTAGGCAACATCTGTTGTAAGAGCGTGCATTTTAAACTGCTCATACATTTTATCAAGAATAGCTTTTTTTGATCTCATTGTAGGCATTAGTTACCCTCTGTATTATCGGCCTCAGTTGGTCGGCCTCCTTGACTTGGATCTACTGCGCTTCCGGCAATATTGGCGGGTACGCGAATTTCGTCGGCGTCAGGCAATTCATCAAAGTTCATTGCAACTCTTGCTTCATTAGGTGTTATAATACCAGCATTTACTAAAGAAGTATAAAAAGTTGCTTGGTCTCTAAGCTCTGGTTGTAGTGCTGGAATATCCGTAATATCTTCTGTAATATGAAAACCAAAGAATCTACTATAACCTATATTTATTTTTTTGACTATAGGTAAAATAGTTTCTAAGTAGTACATTCGTAAATTTGGACGAATATTTGCATTATTACCAGAGTCTAATAAAATTGGAGGGACTCCCAAAGCCTTTAAAATAATTTTTTCGTTTTCTGCTATTGCTGCTTGGAAATCTAACTCTTTAAAACTAACTTTTGATAGCTCATCTACTTCGATCCCTCCATCTAAAATAAGAGGCCTTCTTCCTCCAGCATCTGGTCTATAACGAGCGCTCCAAGATTGAATCATTCTTTCTTTAATTTTTTCTGAAAGAGTGTTTGGAGATTTTAACACAAGACCTGGAACTGCTCCGTTCTTAAAAAAGTTATCTTGAAAATCTCTCATGCTCTTCATAAGTATCATAGTACGCAGAGCAGGCTTTAGTCTAGATACTCCTCTATAGATTGAGTAAAAAGAGTTTTCTTTAATATGTATAATTTCTGATGGGTAGAATATTTTATCATTACCATTAAAGCTATAGTGATCGACATATGTAGTAGGACTAGCATGTATAGTCATTTTGCTTGCGGGAAGATGGTAAAGGTGTACTCCATCAAAATAAATAAAGATATTCCCATCTAATACGTAGTCTGTAATTAGGTTTCTTCGAAAAGAAGAAATATCTTGAAAAGGGTTTGGTGCTCTATTTAAAAGAGTATCAAGACTAGAAGCTTTTACTCCCTTTGCTACACCAGGAAATGCATCGTCCCTATGAACAACAGCATTAATTTCTGCAGAGTCATCTACTAAAAGATTTACTCCTCGATTAACAATTTCGAGGTCTTCATAGGCTCTCTCATAGCTAAAAGTAAATTCGCGAGAAGGCTCGGTAATATTAGCATAGTAAGGCTGAATCGGATTCAGTTTTTCTTCGTCAGCCTCCTCTATTTTTTTATCAGAACCTAATCCGAATTTATACCATGCCATGTTTGTCTCTTTGAATATCTACCCAGCGCATTTGTTTTTCTGCGGTAACGAGCGCAGGGTTGCGTCCGTATACTGAGTGAAGCTGTAAATGATGATTGTGGCACAACGTTACGGTGTGCTCGTATAATTCTGCCCAGTTCTCTTCTATAAACTCATCTCTCCAGATTACAATATATTCGTCCGTATAGTGTTCTGGACGTATTTTTTGTTTATTCTTTAACCATTCATCTAATAAAGGAGTTAGAGTATAAAAATGGTGAAAGTCTAGCGTATCTGAAGCTCCGCATATATAGCATTCTGAACCTTTTTCATATTGAGACTTTGCTTTATCTCGTATATACTTTACTGGGTCCCTTTTTAAATGCTTGCTTTTTCTAGCTATGGGCTTTTTCATAATTTAATACCAGAATTATATCTTGGAGAGGTTAAAATGTCAAAGGTTATTTTTGTTAGGTATCGTTAGAACCCGCTTGAAGACGTTTCAAATGAGTACAAAGCATATCGAAGTGCATCAGCCATGTGAGAGGCCATATTATGTTTAGGTTTTTCTCTCAAAAGATTTGGATTAGGATCCCATTGATATTGATCTAAAGCAGATAAAGTTTCTTTACACCTTTGATCTACAATTAAAGCATTATTATCTACAATTCTTTCTACGTGCGCGATGCCATCTAACACTGACTTCTTAGCATTGGTGGTGCTTATGTCATACTGTTGAGCAAAATCATATCTGGTCTGCTGTGCTGCTGAATCAATAAAAATATAATCAATATCCCATTTATCTATGAGTTTTTGTATCTCTATAGCGTGCTGTTCTGTGGTCTTTTCACTATTTAAATACTCATCGAGAAGGTAG
>Ga0181596_10001359_pt1 | contig 25028 bp, 15 predicted proteins | sample 041ome_6_FD_148655 | JGI IMG/M metagenome (GOLD analysis project Ga0181596, IMG submission 148655) | Coastal salt marsh microbial communities from the Groves Creek Marsh, Skidaway Island, Georgia - 041402US metaG (spades assembly) | ecosystem: Environmental > Aquatic > Marine > Intertidal zone... | reverse complement strand
TTAGTTTTTCACGTTGCCTCATCAGGCTGCCATGTAATCTATAAGAAAGAAGTGGTGCCGGTGATTAGAGACATGTGGAATAGACTGTGGAAAGAGACTGAACTTTCAGTTGCCGCAGCTCTCTATCTGCGCGACGCAGGAATTGAAATACATACAATAGACTTAGACTACAATATTGACCCGGTCCATAACTCAAATAAACTGGTAAAAGCTGCGGTTGGATATGTAGAGTCACTTGGCTTTAAAGCGAGAGTTAAACCAGACTTATTACCGGCTGTTTACGCAGCTGACGATATTGTAAACTAATTCCATTTAGAGCATATAAACAACAGAAAACAATTAACTTAACATATGTCATTAGCAGACGGTTACGAAAGTGAAAAAGGTAGAAAGGGGTCGAAGAAGAAAGCGACTCCTTTTCTAGATGAGTTTGGTGAAGATCTAACACAACTTGCCGCTGAAGGTAAGCTAGATCCAATCATCGGTAGAGACAAAGAGATCTACCGCATTTGCCAGATCTTGTCCAGAAGAAAGAAGAACAATCCAATCATACTCGGAGATCCAGGTGTGGGTAAAACTGCAATTGTAGAAGCGATTGCACAACGCATCGTTGAGAAGAAGGTAGCGAGAGTACTCTTAAACAAGAGAGTAGTCTCAATCAACATGACAACTATCGTTGCAGGTACAAAATACCGCGGTGAGTTTGAAGAGCGCATGAAGAATATTGTTGACGAGCTAAAGATGGCCGACAACGTAATCGTCTTCATCGATGAGATTCATACCATTGTTGGTGCAGGTGGTGTTAGTGGAGCGCTAGATGCTTCAAACATCCTAAAGCCAGCGTTGGCCAGAGGCCAAGTACAATGTATTGGTGCTACTACACTTGATGAATACCGAGAGAATATCGAGGATGATGGCGCATTAACACGTCGTTTTCAAGAGGTGTTTATTGACCCACCTTCAATTGAAGAGACTATTGAGATCTTACACAGAATCAAGTCTAAGTATGAAGAGCATCATGCAGTTGAATACGATGATGACTCAATCGAAGCTTGTGTGCGCATGAGTGAACGTTACATTAAGCAGCGCGAGTTGCCGGATAAAGCAATTGACCTACTTGATGAATCTGGCGCTAGAACCCACTTAATGGAAGTTAAAGTACCGGCTAATATCAAGAAGCTTGAGAACAAGTGCGAAAGTATTAAGTTAGACAAGAAACTTGCAGTTGAAAAGCAAGACTATGAGTTAGCAGCTCAGTTTAGAGATGCGCAAATGGCATGTGAGTCTGAAGTTTTAGAAGAGACTGAAAGGTGGGAAGCAAGCCTAAAGACGACAAAACGTAAAGTTACAATCGACGATATTACAGAGACGATTGCAATTCAGACCGGTATTCCAGTAAATAAGTTGGGTGCTGATGACATGAAGATGATTAAGAACATGGCTAATAAGCTTAAAGAACATATCATCGGTCAGGATAAAGCAGTTGAAGCGCTTGCACAAGTTATTAAAAGATCACGTACGGGCGTGGCAAGTCACAAGAAGCCTGTGGGTTCATTTATGTTCTTAGGTCCAACTGGAGTTGGTAAAACTGAGACTGTAAAGGCACTTGCAGAATACTTGTTTGGCGACACTGATGCAATGATCCGCATCGACATGTCAGAATACCAAGAGAAGTTTAACGTCTCAAGACTGATTGGTTCGCCTCCGGGATATATTGGTCATGAAGACGGTGGTCAGCTAACAGAAGCAGTACGTCGTAAGCCCTATTCAGTAGTTCTTTTTGATGAGATTGAGAAGGCGCACCCAGATACATTTAATACGTTACTACAAGTGCTTGACGAAGGCCGTCTCACGGACTCTCTAGGGCGCGAGATTGACTTTACTAATACTATTATTGTCATGACTTCAAACGTCGGTGCGCGCAAGCTAGCTGATTTTGGAACTGGTGTTGGCTTCCAGAGCGCTTCTACAATTGCAACTGAGAATGCTAAGATGGATGCAATCATTAAGAAGGAACTCAAGAATAAGTTTAGCCCAGAATTCTTAAACAGACTAGACGATATTATTCTCTTCGATCAGCTTTCAAGTGATGACATTATTAAAATAGTTGACATCGAGCTTGATCTGTTCAACGAGCGTATGACAGAGTTAGACTATGCGTTTAAGTTTACTAAGGCTGCAAAAGAGTTTTTGGCAGTTGAAGGTTATGACCCAGCATACGGTGCTAGACCACTTAAGAGAGCAATTCAAAAATATGTAGAAGACTTAATTGCAGATGCGATAGTTGATGGTGATCTTAAACCAGGTAAGACCTACACTGTTAATAAGATTAAAACAGACGAGAAACTAAAGCTTAAATAAGCATATAATAACAAAGATAATAATTTAAAGATAGATGAGTTTTTCAACTACATTCAAGCAAATACTTTCACACATTAAAGAACAAGGCACCGAGTCACAGCCTAGAGATATGAAAGTCAAAGAAGTCTTATTAGCAGACTTCGATATTGACCCAGCTAGACCAATTGCTAATTTTGAAAGCAGACCTTTTAACTGGAAATATCTAGCTGGTGAACTAGCATGGTATTTACATAGAGATCGAGATATTGACTACATTAGTAACTTCTCTTCATTTTGGAAAGGCATTACTAATCCTAATTCAAACGAGATCAACTCTAACTACGGCAGCCTTGTTATCAATGATGAACAAATGTCTTGGGTAATTGAGTCTCTTAAGAAAGACCTTAACAGCCGCCAGGCTATTATGTTCTTTAACCGACCAGACTTTCAGTTTGAAGGCAACAAAGACTTTGTCTGTACCATGTACGCAAACTTCTTTGTAAGAGACAACAAGCTTATGATGAAAGTACAAATGAGATCTAACGATGTATTCTACGGTCTTACGTTTGATGCACCTTTCTTCTCATTCTTACATCAATCAGTTTGGCATATCTTAAAGCAAACTTATCCAGATCTAGAGATTGGTTATTATTTCCACTTCGCAGACAACTTACATTTTTACGAAAGACACTTTGAGTTAGCAGATAATATTCTAGCCGAAACAGAAGATAAGACTGATACATTCATGCTTAAAAAGCCTTTTATTGATTACAAAGACGGGCAAGTAAGCTTAAGTGACAGTGGTCGTGAATTCTGCCAGCGCATTGACGCTTCAATTGGTAAAGAAGACGTTAACTACAAAAACATTCTTGCGGACTATTTTGAACTTTAAGAAAGATGGCAGAACCGTTAAGAATACACATTGACCCTAGAGCTTTAACAGTAACCGATTTCGATCAGCTGTTAATGAGTAAATACGATATGTTCTACCGCAGAATAGTAGAATATGTACTTAAAGATATTGAAGAGGGTGCTAAGGATGAAATTATGGCCATCTTAGTAGATGAAGATGACGTTGAGTACGATATGACTCTACCAAGAGAAGGCTACCTAAAATCATTAAACAAAGCAACTGAATACTTTAGAATGATTGAAGAGTATGAAACATGTGGCCTAATCAAAGATATGATAAAACAAATTGAGAAATGAATTACTACAGTAAAGATAAAGAATTTGAGAGATTCGCAAGGAGTGAATTCAACGTCGGCTCATCAACGCTAGACGCATACAACAAACATATTCAAGGGTCAATGACGCCTTACATTCTAGAAGAGCGTGAGTTGAGAGCAACTCAGATGGACATCTTCTCAAGATTAATGATGGACCGATTGCTCTGGGTTGCAGGCCCGGTAAATGACCAGATGAGCACTGTAGTTCAAGCACAGCTGATGTTCTTAGACACTACTTCTTCTGAAGATATTACAATGCACATTGACAGCCCAGGCGGAAGTGTTAAATCAGGACTTTCAATGGTTGACGTGATGGAATACATTAAAGCTGACATCCGCACAATTAACACTGGTATGGCAGCTTCGATGGGTTCAGTACTTCTTGGCGCTGGTACAAAAGGTAAAAGAATGTCATTAAGACACTCAACGACAATGTTACACCAATCATCAGGTGGATTCAGTGGAAACATTCAAGATGCTGAAATCGACTGGCAAGAATGGCAAAAAGTTAACAATGAGCTTTTTGTACTACTTGGATCTTACTGTGGTAAAAGTGCAGAACAAGTTAAAGAAGATGCTACGCGTGACTTCTGGTTAAACGCAGAAGAAGCTGTTAAATACGGTATCATCGACGAAGTAATTAAGCCGAATAAATAAAATAAGATGGACAAGCGAGAAAAACAAAGAGAAGTCTTTATCGAACTAGTCAACAAACAACTAGAGCCCTTTAATGTTACTTATAAGGAAGTAAGTTCAGATCCAGACTGGTATATGCGCTATCGCGTAACAGCGGATCAAGAGCAAGCTTTTATTAAATGGGGCGTTGAACTGATCAGAAAGAAGCTTAGAATGACCAAGAAAATGGCCGAGCAGGAAATGAGCTGGTTTATTTTACAGTGGGGTCTAACTACAAATCAAATTGATCGAGTTGAACAAATAAGCTCAAAAGAGGCGCTTAAAGTTGATTTGAAAAAGACAAAAGATAATTTATAACCATTTCAGGCTGGTAACGGGCTTTTCCGTGATAAATATCTCATGGAGAAGACTTACATACCAGAATGGGCTACTAAAGGCCCGATAGACTTTGAATACAGACACTATAAACTTCTAGCCGAAGTTAAGAGTCTTAAAAAAGATCTAAAGAACGGTCTATTCTCTGAAACTCTAAAAAAGGTAGACGACACGCTTGACTACCTTTACCGTTATGATGCAGAAAAGCTTCTTTCATCCGAGGACCTTTCTAACTATGAACTTACTGGCATTAACTTCTTTAACTTTGATCTAGAATATACTCAAAAGGAATTAGATCAGGATGAAGTAATGGACATCCTCTGTGAGGAAGCAATAGATATTTTTGAAGAATTGCACTCAAACATCAGAGACATTTGGCGTGAAATCGAGCTTGGCCTTACGGTTGCTTATGTACCACATAAGAGATATTTCTTAAACGATGGCTTTGTCTTCATTATCACAGCAAACAACGAATTACACTCTTATTATTTTAACAAGCCTTCTGGTTATATTAATGACTGGCGCTCCTTTAAGCTTGAATTCTTAAACAAGACCAAGTACACAAAAGAGGTTTATATTTCGCAGCTAGAAGATCTAAACGTTGCAGAAAGCGAAAAAATTATCTTTAAAGTAGAATGTAATAATGCTACAATTATTGAAGGATTTGCAATTGAAGTTATAAAAAGCACTATTTATCATAAGCTGCGTAAAGACTACGCATTTTAAGCAGGATAAATAAATAGATAAAAATATAACAATTTCAAATGCCAACAGTAAAAAGAGATAATCTTATCATAACACAGGCCAGCTTTACAGAAGTGTTAAGAGGCCAAGAAGCATTTTTTACTTTTAACTTGTACCAAGATATACAGGGTAAAGATGTTAATACTAGTCTATTAGATGACTATGTGTTTACGCTTAAAGATTTAGACAACCAAACAGTAAAGACTTTTTCCAAGTCATTAGGTAACGTAACGCTCGGTAATCCGATTACAAGTAGCTTTAGAATACACCTTTCTGGCGAAGAGACCCTAGAATTAAAATCAGGTAGCCTCTTCTTAACAGCATATATTCACATGGGCCTAAAGCGTCTTACTTTTGCACCGTTTAAAACTGGTGTAATCTACGCTTATGGAGACCAGTTAAAGAGTGGTGAGATCTTAACTAGATTTACACACCCAACTACAATTTACAGAGTACAAGGTTTTGACTACAGCGGTGCAAATCCAAAACTAGGTGAAGTTGTGTTAAACGCAGCGCTTACACGCTCTACAACTAAAGCTCTTTTTAACAAGACAGATTCTTTAGGTAAGATTAACGCTTATCTTGAGACAATGCTACTTAAGAGATTCGATGAAGATGGGGCTAAACTTAATCTGATCTTAACTAATGCTAACGATACAACACAGTATGCAATCTATAAAGTTACAGGCTGGTCAAGAGTTGATCTTAATACAGACGGTTCAAGCTCAGGCTCTTTAGATGGTATTGAAGTAGATCTAGAATACGAAGGCGGCTCATCAATCGACGGTGAGTCTTTCTCATTTATAGTTAACGATGAGATTGGTCTTTGGATTGAATCTTTTAGTGACAATGCAAACACAATTGAAGTTAACTACACAGAAACATCTTACGGTGACGTTGGCAGAATTGTATTTAGAGGTGGTTTTGACGTAAGACCTAATGTTAACGGTGGAGTTGACGTTTGGGTACCAGATATTCCACAGCTAGATGAGATTAGAGTTATTCACGGTGAAGACGGTACTGATGGTACGGACGGAACAAGTGGAAGTAGTGGAACAAGTGGAAGTAGCGGAACAAGTGGAAGTAGTGGAACAAGTGGTTCTTCAGGAACAGATGGTACTGATGGAACAAGTGGCTCTTCAGGAACAGATGGTACTGATGGAACAAGTGGTTCTTCAGGAACAGATGGTACTGATGGAACAAGTGGTTCTTCAGGAACAGATGGAACAGACGGTACAAGTGGTTCTTCAGGAAAGGACGGCACAAGTGGCTCTTCAGGAACAAGTGGCTCTTCAGGAACAGATGGTACGGACGGCACAAGTGGCAGTTCAGGTACAAGTGGTTCATCAGGTGTAAACGGTGCAGACGGTACTTATTTAGGTACGGATGGGACAAGTGGTTCTTCAGGTACAAGTGGTTCATCAGGTGTAAACGGTGCAGACGGTACTTATTTAGGTACGGATGGGACAAGTGGTTCTTCAGGTGTTAATGGTGATCCGGGTGAACCGGGTAGAACTGGTGAACCGGGGACTAGTGGTTCTTCAGGGACTAGTGGTTCTTCAGGCGTTAACGGTGACGCTGGTAGAACTGGTGAACCGGGGACTAGTGGTTCTTCAGGAATAAATGGAACATCTGGAAGCAGCGGTGTTAATGGTTTAGATGGTGCTAGTGCGACACTACGTCTCACTGATTATACCGAGATGCACTATAACCAGGCAATTTATGACGCCACTGGCGATAATAAAAACACACTGTCTAGTTCTAATGCTAATCAGTCGATAAATTTAGAGACTAATCTATCACCGATTGATGCGTCTATTGTTAACAGTATTGCACCAGTTGCAACAGGCGGTTGGTTTTATCGATTAGTACCAACTGCTGATCAACTTACATTCTATCGAATTGAATATAACGTAAATGTACAATCTAATGCCACAGGCTCAGAGACTATTATATTAAAAGTGCATAATGATGGTAAATCTTCAGACTTATATACAGATCAGCTCTCTTTACCAGCAGGCTCTTATTATGTTTTCACTGGCGAATTTATTGCTCAACTGTCAAATACAGATGCGCTGACGTTAACAATAGAGTCATCTGCTAACAATTCTATACTGACAATCAACCAATTTAACTTTAGAGCAGCTAAATATACGACAGGTGTTGTCCATGGCGGAGATGATTGGAATGGATTTAACCAGGGATAAGCTAGTAACTCAAACAAGATAGAGTGATATATAGATAGAGACTAAAAAATAAACAATAAAACATGCCATCAGTAAATAGTAATGATTTTATTCTACAGATACCTGAGTTAGTAAAGGTTAACCGCGGCGTACAAGCCCTGGTTACTACAACATTACACCAGAATTATCTAGGTAATCTAGTAGATATTGTCAACTTAAATGACGTTACAGTAAAAGTAGTTAACCACACAGGAACGACGGTTAAAATACTTAAAAAATCAGATTCAACTTTAACGTACGGAACCGGATCTACAAAAGGTAGATTTATTATCAATCTAAGCTCAACTGAGACTTTAGGCTTACCAGAAGGCGATGTCTATCTAGACGTTGTCATCAATTCAGGTGTTAAAGTAGTTACAATGCCAAGACTAAAAGTTGGTTTCACAATCGACGGTGGTCAGGCATTACCAGACGGATCAGTTGGAGGTCGATTTACAATTCCAGCTCCGATCTATGAAGTTATATCTTTAAACTACGGTACAGATCTACCAGCAGCAGGACAAGTTGTCTTAAGCTCTTCTAATCCAAACGGTTTAACGAAGATTGTTTTAAACAACACTGATGATCTAGGTAAGAGAAATGTATATGTAGAAACATTACTACAGAAAAGATTTACTGATGATGGCGCAGAGTTAAACCTTTTTGTTACTAATGTTAACAACACAAGTGAATATGCAATCTTTAAGGTTGTTTCATGGCAGAGAGTTGAGATCTTAGATTCAGGTGCTAGCAATAACTCTGAAATGGTGGATGGTATTGAGATTACTGTTTCACCAGAAGGTGCTTCTAGAACTGAGACTCAAGTTACAAAATTTGAAGTTGGTGATACTCTAGGTTTCTTCTTAGAGTCTTTTGCGAACAACAGTATTACAGTAATAAACGATACAACCAACTACGAAGGTACAAAGAGTATTGAATTTGTTGGTGGTATGACCGTTAGTGATAACGGCAACGGCAATATTGCAGTTAACATCCCTTATTTTGACAACGTAACCGGTATTATCAACGGTGTAGATGGTCAAGATGGAACAAGTGGTTCTTCGGGTGTTAATGGTGCTGATGGAACTTCAGGAAGCAGCGGTGTTAGTGGTACAGACGGAACAAGTGGTTCTTCAGGAACAAGCGGTTCATCTGGTGTTAATGGTGCTGATGGAACAAACGGTTCATCTGGTATTAATGGTGCTGATGGCGCTGACGGTGCAGATGGTCAAGACGGAACAAGCGGTTCATCTGGTGTTAACGGAGCTGATGGCGCAGATGGCGCAGATGGCCAAGATGGAACATCAGGAAGTAGTGGTATAAACGGAGTTAACGGCGTTGATGGAACAAGCGGTTCATCTGGTGTTAACGGAGCAGACGGAAACGATGGTACGGATGGTACTTCAGGTTCTTCCGGTATAAACGGTGCAAATGGTATCGATGGAACAAGCGGTTCATCAGGTGTTAATGGTCAAGACGGAACAAGTGGTTCATCAGGTGTTAACGGAGTTAACGGTGTTGATGGAACTTCAGGAAGCAGTGGTGTTAACGGTGCTGACGGCCAAGATGGTGCTGACGGCCAAGATGGAACATCTGGAAGTAGTGGTATTAATGGTGCTGATGGTGTTGACGGTCAAGATGGAACAAGTGGTTCATCAGGTATAAACGGAGTTGCTGGTGAAACTGGACCTGCTGGTGCAGAAGGTACATCAGGAAGTAGCGGTGTTAATGGTGCTGATGGCCAAGATGGCGCTGACGGCCAAGACGGAACATCTGGTTCATCCGGTATAAACGGAGCCAATGGTGTTGATGGCACATCTGGTTCATCAGGTATTAACGGAGTTGATGGCACAAGCGGTTCATCCGGTATCAGCGGAACTTCAGGTTCGAGTGGCGTTAGTGGCGCAGACGGAAATGACGGTACAGATGGTACTTCAGGTAGTAGCGGTGTTAGTGGTCAAGATGGAACAAGCGGTTCATCCGGTATAAACGGAGTTGCTGGTGAAACTGGACCTGCTGGTGCAGACGGTACATCAGGAAGTAGCGGTGTAAACGGCGCTGACGGCCAAGATGGTGCAGACGGTCAAGATGGAACAAGCGGTTCATCCGGTATTAACGGAGCTAATGGTGTTGACGGTCAAGACGGAACATCAGGTTCATCCGGTATTAACGGAGTTAACGGAACTTCGGGAAGTAGTGGTGTTAGTGGCGTAGATGGTGCAAATACACTTAGATGGACAGTAGGACCTTCAGTAAATGCAGGTTTCTGGACAGCTAACAATTCAACACTATCAAGTGTTACTGAAATAACAATTAATGAAACAGCAAGTGGATCGGTTGACGCGACCGATTGGCTAGGTAATATATCAATCGGTGATATAATCACTGTTTATAAAACAACAGACACATCAGACTTCGGAACATATGAAGTTACTGCAATAACAGATAACGGAAGTAATGTAACTTTTGACGTTGATGTCCTTGCTGCAAACGGTACAAATTCATTGTATAATTCGTTTGCAATATCATATACTAAATCCGGTGCAGACGGAACATCTGGTTCTTCAGGTGTTAATGGTGCCGATGGAAACGACGGTCAAGACGGAACAAGCGGTTCATCTGGTGTTAACGGAGTAGATGGAACAAGTGGTTCTTCAGGCGTTAACGGCGTTGATGGAACAAGTGGTTCTTCAGGTGTTAATGGCGCAGACGGAAACGACGGCCAAGACGGAACATCTGGTTCTTCAGGTGTTAACGGTGCAGACGGAAACGACGGTCAAGACGGAACAAGTGGTTCAAGTGGTGTTAACGGTGCAGACGGAAACGACGGTCAAGACGGAACATCAGGAAGCAGCGGTGTAAACGGTGTTGATGGAACAAGTGGTTCTTCAGGTGTTAACGGTGCAGACGGAAACGACGGTCAAGACGGAACATCAGGAAGCAGTGGTGTATCTGGTACAGACGGAACATCCGGTTCTTCAGGTGTCAATGGCGCTGATGGAAACGATGGTCAAGACGGAACAAGCGGTTCAAGTGGTGTTAACGGTGCAGATGGAAACGATGGTCAAGACGGAACAAGTGGTTCAAGTGGTGTTAACGGTGCTGATGGACAAGACGGAACATCTGGTTCAAGTGGTGTTAATGGTGCTGATGGAAACGACGGACAAGACGGAACATCTGGTTCTTCGGGTGTAAGTGGTGCAGATGGAACATCTGGTTCTTCGGGTGTAAGTGGCACAGACGGAACATCTGGTTCAAGTGGTATTAACGGTGCAGACGGTAATGACGGTCAAGATGGAACATCTGGTTCTTCTGGTGTTAACGGTGCAGACGGTAATGACGGTCAAGACGGAACAAGTGGTTCATCAGGTGTTAACGGTGCAGACGGTAATGACGGTCAAGACGGAACAAGTGGTTCATCAGGTGTTAACGGTGCAGACGGAACATCTGGAAGTAGCGGTATAAACGGTGTTGATGGAACAAGCGGTTCTTCTGGTGTTAACGGTGAAGGCGTACCAACAGGCGGTACATCAGGTCAAACACTTATTAAATCATCTGCTACAAACTACGATACAGAATGGGCTGATATTGCAGCTGGCGGCGCTGGAGTAACTACCTACCTACTAAGACTTGAGTACGATACTTCAAACCACCTTGTAAATAACACAACAGATAACAGATTTATCACAGCAACTGGATTTGAAACTTCAGGCGCTAGCGTGGATAGCGTAAGTGTAGATACCGGAAACAGTGTTTACTCTATTACAGTATCATTCAGCAATGAGTCTAATCCACCACAAGGCATATTAGTTTACGCATGGGATCCTGTAAACTACGACTATCAAGTACATCCATATAGAGTTGACTCTTCGGATTTAACGATCGATACAGACAGCGGTGACTTTACGTCATCAAGCAACCAGTACACACCAAATATCTTTGGTAGCTTTGATTCAACAAGCTTAACGATCGACGTAAGACAGGATTACATCAAGTACGTGAACGCAACTGGTTTGGGTGCTGGTAGAAGATTCGCACACGCATACTTAATAATATCATTCAACGGATAATAAATAAAAATAAAATAGACAATGTCAGTATACGATCCAACACACCCACCTCTGTTTTTAACAGGTACAATTAGCAGTATCAACTCTGGTCAAACATATCCATACACGGATGAGACTGGACTTAATGCAGCGGGTGCAAAAATAGACTATACAATTACTGTAGGTAGTATTAGCCCACAAAGTGTTGGTGATGCTAGTGTTAGAACAGGCGGTTCTAAACAGTACACAGCACTCGATATTAAAACTGGTGACTGGATCGCTAGTGCAAACGGTCAGATCTGTCTACAGATTGTAAGCGTTGATTCAAAAACAGACAGTGCAATCACCTTTACAGCCAAGGATATTGACATGATCTCTTATAAGACATACGCTAATAATGCAATGTCTAATGGTGATACAGTTGTCTTCTTTGAGGTTTCAGATAACGGTCAGCCACTAATTACAACAGCTGACATTACTGCATTTCAGAATCCAGGTTCAATTGACAAGATTCAAGGTCGTTTTGCAGCAACTGAAGAGACCGAAAGATACAGATTTGAATTTAGTGCAGCACAAACAGGTTACGACAAAGGTGATACAATTACAGTAGATACTACTGATGGTTCTTTTGTTAAGTTTGGCGCAACTAATGCTTCAGATATTCCACTAGGTATTGTCTTAGAGAAAACAATGGGCGAGCGCGTAATTTACGTTAAGCCTTTCAATACAGTTATTGACAACTACTCTAATCCAGAACTTCTAACTGGAAGTGCAGGTGACGTTTACTATACAGATCCAGCCAATCCAGGTCAGATGACAACTACACAGGCCAGTGGTTCAAAAGCAATCCTACTACAAGTTAAAGATGCAATCCCAACTGTAATTACAACCACAGTTGCTGATTATCTACCGGACGCTAGTGACTCATTAATCATCAATGGTGTTGAATCCTTTGAAGGTGGTGTCGATACAACACCAACTGTAGTCTCAGATCTTGTAAACTTGATCAATGCCGATACTGCGACGCACTTTGTAACAGCAAGTAAAAATTCAATCTATGCTTCAACAGAAACAGGCGATGGTACTGGCCCAACTAACGGTGTAGCTATCGTAACGATTACAGACGATGGCGGTTCAACTTACGATCCACTTATAGTTACAATCGGCGATGGTACAACCTCATCTGAAATTACATTTGATGAAAACACAGGCGAGACCTTAGTAGAACTTACAGCCCTAGGCGCTCCAGGTTATTTTGCTTTCACAGCAACTGAGATCGCAAATGTACTTAACGCTGACTTTACGACTAATGGTATTAATCTAGTGGCTTCAACGGTTGACAGTGGTACAGCGGGCTTCCCGAACCTTAAAATCTCGGCAACTAGCGCGAGTGCGACAATTAACATTTCAGGTACAGATACAGATAAGTTAGGTGATACTTTCTTAACTGGAACTGGCGTGGCCGCAACAACTTCAGCTGCAAGTTCAGACTTCTTGGTCTTAACAAGAGCAGACGGTGGCGACATCTTAATTACAGCGAGTAAAGGTGACTACATCAACGTGAATGGTTTAACTTCATCTTCAGCGGGCTCATCCGCAGCCTTATTAATGATTGAAGGCGCAGGTTCTACAATTTCAGAAACTGGAGTTGAAACTTCAGACGATTTAGACTGGATTCCAAACAACACAACAGCAGACGGCGACTATGCAGGTATCACAATCACTTATACGCCATATTCAGACAGTAACGTTCAAGTTACAGTAAACGGTGTTGGTGCTAATCTAGGTGATGGAGTAAAGACAAAAGACTGTTATTTCTCAGGCGATGATGGTACAACAGCCCGCGCAATTGCAGATATTACTGCAGAGGATAAACTTTACTGGAACGGCTCAATTGCAGGTTTTGAACTAGAAGATACAGACCTGGTTGACATTATCTACGACGCTTCCAGCAACGACGTTTAAAAAAGCTTAATAATATTAGTATAATACTGGCCCATCTAACAAAATTAGATGGGCCTTTTTAATATATAGATATGAGGGGGGCAATAAAGTTCCCTTTAGGCCTAAAATAAACAAACATATAACATGGCATTAATTAAAATCAAACAGATTGAAAATTTATCTAGCGAATTATCTGGATTATCAACTGACATCGTTGCTGCTGAAAGCACTGCAATCGTTGTTGCTGGTTCTCTAGACACAGTTCTAGAAACTGCTTTGTCTGCTGACATCGTTGCTGCTGAATCTGACGCAATCGTTGCTGCTGGTTCTCTAGACACAGTTCTAGAAACTGCTTTGTCTGCTGACATCGTTGCTGCTGAATCTGACGCAATCGTTGCTGCTGACTCTTTAGACACAGTTCTAGAAACTGCTTTGTCTGCTGACATCGTTGCTGCTGAATCTGACGCAATCGTTGCTGCTGGTTCTCTAGACACAGTTCTAGAAACTGCTTTGTCTGCTGACATCGTTGCTGCTGAATCTGACGCAATCGTTGCTGCTGGCTCTCTAGACACAGTTCTAGAAGGTGAGTTACAGACTTATGCTGGCTCTCTAGACACAGTTCTAGAAGGTGAGTTACAGACTTATGCTGGCTCTCTAGACACAGTTCTAGAAGGTGAGTTACAGACTTATGCTGGCTCTCTAGACACAGTTCTAGAAACTGCTTTGTCTGCTGACATCGTTGCTGCTGAGTCTACTGCAATTTCACACGCAAATAGCTTAGACGTAGTAATGGACGGTAGAGTAGATACTCTTGAAGCTGCAATCATCGAAGATGATGAATTCTTCGTAGAGACGTTTGCAGGTACTCCAGTACTAGGACCTTACACTCTTGCAAATTCTGTTCAAGACAATGAGGTAGAACTAGTATGGGCTTACGTTAACGGCGTATCAGTTGAAGTTGCAACAGTTTCTGGTACTCAGGTAACTCTTGCTACTCCAGGTTATGCAATCGATGCTAACGATACAGTTAAGTTCCACTATCAAAGTGCTTAATTTATCCTAGCTAGATTTGTTAATCTAATCTAATTAGAAGGGCCCCACAAGGGCCCTTCTTTGTTTGATAAATATACTAAAATAACAAATATAAATATGCGTGTAGGTATAACAATCGGTTTAACAGAAGGCCTCTCTATTTTTAGTAACGGGCTTACACAAAATGTACTAATGTTCTACGATATTGTTAGTCAGATAGAAAGTGTAGACAAAGTTGCTTTGATAGATCTTCATAAAAGAGACTGGGAAGATTACCAGCAGTTTACATATCTAGATGGATATGAACTTGAACAGTGGGATGGAGACATACAAAATAAATTTGACATTCTAGTAGTGTTTGGCATAACGCCAACTGTTGATTTTGTAAATCAGTTTAAGTCTGTAAAAACAAACAAAGTTATTTCTTATAAAGGAGGCAACACATCTGTGCTTCAAATGGAATCTTTAATATTTGAGAGATCATATAGAGATTCTATTAATGGTCAAAAATCAAAAGCACCAATATTAAAACCTATTCAATTTGATGAAATATGGTCTATACCACAACAAGAGTTTCATAACACACAAATATGGGAAGTCCAGCATAAAACTAAAGCAAGGACAGTTCCTTTTATCTGGTCTGATAAATTTATTAAACAGTCTATTGCATTAACATTAAGAAAAGACCCTAATACAATTCCTTTTTTTAAAGATAGAAAGGATTCTATCAATAAGTGGCGTGTTGCCACTATGGAACCCAATCAAAACGTACTAAAAAATATGTACCCTATGATTTGGGCGTTTGAACATGCTAATAGACTTAAACCAGATCTCTTTGAAAAGTTTAAGTTTACTAATGCAATGGAGTTTCAAAAGAATAAATACTTAATAGAGTTAGTTCGTGAACTTTCATTTTATAAAGAAGGTAAACTTCAATTAGCACCTAGATGGAAGGTTGTTGATCTATTATCAACACATGCAGATGCTGTAGTTTGTCATCAATGGGGCAACCCACTAAACTATGCATATTTTGATGTTGTCTATATGGGTTATCCTCTAGTCCACAATGCACATTTATGTGCAGATATAGGCTATTATTATGCCGATTGGAATGTTAAAGATGCTGGTCAGCTTTTAGTGGATGGTCTACAGTCAATAAAAGAAGATGACACATACTTAAAGCGCAACAGAGATATTTTAAAGCGATACAATACTGATAATAAACAAATGGTACTTCAATATGAATCATTGCTAAAAAATTTATGGGAAAGAAATGAAATTGATAGTATGTCATATAATTGGAAAACAAATTTATTAGAATGAAGACTGCATTTATAATTACATCAGCGATTAAGATTAAAGGAAATAAAGATATAGATAATCTTAATAGATTGCAACAAACGTTACATACAATAGACTCTATAAGATCTAAAGTTGAGAACGCCGATATTTTCTTAGTAGAAACCGGCACTATAGCACTAAATCAAGAAGAACTAGTTCTATTTCCTAAAGATGTAAAAATAATACCGTTAAACGATAACGATAGAGTTCATAAAATAGAACAAGATTCAACTTCTATTGCAGAAAGATTGTCTACTAAATTTACAATCAAAGATAAATCAGTAGAAGATGTTAAGAACTTTATTAAGCTAGCGTACTTAAAAAGTGTTACAGAACATTTTATATTACAAGTTATTTTTAAAATATATGATTTTAGCAAGTACGATACTGTTTTTAAGATTTCAGGTAGATACTTTTTAAATGAGAAGTTTAACTTAAGTAATTACAATAATAGTGGTATAACAGCAAGATATATTAAAAATGGACAGATAACAGCTCTTTGGGCTTTTTCAGGAGACTACTTTAAAGAAGTTTCAGAAAAATGGATTGATGTTTTAAAGAACATAAACGCAAAATGGTCAAATGATGAATTAACAGATATAGAGCATGAAATGTATTCGGTATTTGGTGTACAAAATAATGTTAGTTCAGAATTAGGTGTTAGTGGTATAGTTAATCTACCTACTAATAGGCACCTAGGTTCATACTAAAAATAATTAAAGCAATGATTTGGGATGAGTTACCAGAAATGGGCATTGCTGGGCAAATAAATAATGAAAAATCAAAAGGAGCTTGATATGGATAATCAAAAAATACTTTTCTTTTCAATGCCTAAAACCAGTTCAACCTCCTGGAATAAAGCACTTTCTGGAGTGAAATTAGCATACAACTATTCGCATAATAAAAGACTACCCAATTGGATAGACCCCAAAGACTTTGAAAATATAGATGAATACTGGGCATTCACATTCATGAGAAATCCTGTTGATAGATTTATATCAGCGTTTAATTATTTAAAAAAAGGAGGATTAACACAAGCTGATAAGATTGAATCTATCTTTTTAATAGATAAAAAATATGAAAACGATATTTCCGGTTGGGTTATAGATGTTTTAGATAAAAACCCAATAGTGTTAAACCAACTACATTTTAGGCCACAGCATGCTTGGATTTTCAATAACGACAATACCAATTTTAATATATTTAAGTATGAAGATCAACGAGATGCAATCGATCAGGTTAGTTCCATCGCGGGTATAAATTTAACAATTCCATTTCTAAATAAAACAGGCAGCAAAAATAGTGAGCTCTCGGAAGAAGCCTTAAATATACTTAAAAGAATATATCAAAAAGACATCGATATTTGGCAATCTTTATAATGGTTGGTAGCCGTATTTTCTACAATAACCATTAAGCTTTATCTTAGCCCTACCTGGAATATCACCAAATTCGGCGATCATTTCATCCCAACCGGGATGTTCTCTAACGTTTTGCTTTTTACCTAGTATAGTCTCGTCCCATTTAACTTTAATACCAACTGTTTCTAAATATTTGAACAGCTCTTCGCCTTCATCCTCTATCCTAAAGATCAAGTTAGGCTCTAATTCAGTTATAAGTTGATCCCATTTGTACAATGAGTTAATTGCGTTCATGATTGGATTAGATCCACCCCTAACCCCCATTTCTTTCCTAAACTTTTCAGATGCTTCACTAATGTTCTCAGTATAAACAATTGAAGGTATGCTCTCCCTTGGGTCGCGCACACAGTAGATAATATGCTGCCAATCCCAGCCTTTAAGATCTACATCTTGCCATAAAGATTTACCGGCAGCTAGACTCCAGTCTACAGTACCATCTTTGCCCATCTTTTCATGATTAACATCAAGGCCCCAACTCTGCAATAACTTAGCCGTATAACCGGTGCCAGTCCTTGGATGCCCCAAGCCCAAGATTAACTTTTGCTTAGCAGCCTTTTTAGCCCTTAGCTCTTTAATCATTGTGAGGTTCTTGAGATAATTCTGAAGTATCTTAGCCTTATCTTCTTCAACAGCATGATAAAACTGCCATGCTAAAGATGAAGTCTCCTTAGAGATCTTCTGTTCAAGTTCTATGGCATTCTCTTGAATCTGTTCTAGCATATCATCTGCTTCAGCCGGTAATTCCACACCTAACTTAATCGCGACAATAATCATCAAAGCCCAGTTCTTATCATCATGCGCCTCAATTGCCTGATTATAGAGTTCAGCAATCCTAATCCTCTCCGCATCACTTACATCAGCCCCTAATTTATCCGGATGACACTTAATGATAACTTTACGAAAAAGTTTTTTTAACTCAGCATCAGAAGCTGATTCTTCGTGCTGCTCTTCATCTTCTTCAGCCTCTTCTGTAGTAAAATCAGACTCTAAAATATTATCAGGCTTATTAGCATGGATTTCCCTAGACATTTCTTGATTTGCAGACTGGCTGATCTCTTTTACATCTTGCCAATCCTCAAGCAGGAATTCATATTTTCTAATAAGTCTTTGGAGTTGTATATTCATATATTAAGCATGCTGATTTGGATATATATTCCAAACCAAAAATCCGCTCTTTAAATATTGCGGCTAACTTGTCTATTGGCTAGTTGTGCCCGTGATATATAAAAGGAACAGAAAAAGCATTAGAAAATAAAAATATCGTTAGATGTCAAAGATTAGAATTAAACAGATTAGTGAATTCGGCGTCACGTCACCAAACCAGGGTGATTATTTAGCCTATAATTCAACATCAGGTCAATTTGAAAACCAACCAGCACCATTAGACGGAACAAGCGGTTCCAGTGGTACGAGTGGTATTGGAGGTAACTCATTCTTCTATAACTACACAACAACAAGCCCTACCCTATTAACACCAGGTGAAGCGACAACAAATAGTAATGGCAACTGGGCTTCAGCAACAGTAATTTACTATAACAAGAAAGACAATAACAGTACAGAATTGGGCTCATTCTGGGGCGGATTGGGAGCAGGCAGTGTACTTAAGATATATGCTAATGCGACGACATATGTTTACGAAATAAATTCTACACCAACAGTAAATAACAATATTTACGCAGTTAGTGTTATGCATCAGACCGGTAGTAGTGCACCAACATTGCCAGATGAATTACTTACAGAGGTAACATCAGTAGGACAAGCAGGTACGAGCGGTTCATCCGGTACTAGTGGTTCTTCAGGAACTTCAGGCTCATCTGGAACAAGTGGAAGCTCAGGTACAGATGGTACAGACGGAACTTCAGGATCAAGCGGTACAAGCGGTTCTTCAGGAACAAGTGGTTCAAGTGGAACAAGCGGTTCTTCAGGAACAGACGGAACAGACGGAACAAGCGGTTCTTCAGGAACAAGTGGTTCAAGTGGAACAAGCGGTTCTTCAGGAACAGACGGAACAGACGGAACAAGCGGTTCTTCAGGAACAGACGGAACAAGTGGTTCTTCAGGAACTTCAGGTTCAAGCGGTACAGACGGAACAGACGGTACAAGTGGTTCTTCAGGAACAAGCGGTTCTTCAGGAACTTCAGGCTCATCAGGAACTTCAGGCTCATCTGGAACTTCAGGCTCATCTGGAACAGACGGAACAGACGGAACTTCAGGTAGCTCAGGAACAAGTGGTTCGAGTGGAACAGATGGTACAGACGGAACTTCAGGCTCATCTGGAACTAGCGGTTCTTCGGGCACTTCAGGCTCAAGCGGAACTTCAGGCAGTTCAGGTACAGACGGTACAGACGGTACAAGTGGTTCTTCAGGAACAGATGGTACGGACGGAACAAGTGGTTCTTCAGGAACAGACGGTACAAGTGGTTCTTCAGGAACAGATGGTACAGACGGAACTTCAGGCTCATCTGGAACTAGCGGTTCTTCAGGAACAGACGGTACAGACGGAACAAGTGGTTCTTCAGGAACAAGTGGTTCTAGCGGAACAGATGGTACAGACGGAACAAGTGGTTCTTCAGGAACTTCAGGCTCAAGTGGAACTAGCGGTTCTTCGGGCACTTCAGGCTCAAGCGGAACTTCAGGATCTTCAGGAACAGACGGAACAGACGGTACTTCAGGAAGCTCAGGTACTTCAGGCAGCTCAGGAACAAGCGGTTCAAGCGGTACAGACGGAACAGACGGTACTTCAGGAAGCTCAGGTACTTCAGGCTCAAGCGGTACAGACGGAACAGACGGTACTTCAGGAAGCTCAGGTACTTCAGGCAGCTCAGGAACAAGCGGTTCAAGCGGTACAGACGGTACAGACGGAACAAGCGGTTCAAGCGGTACTTCAGGATCTTCAGGAACAGATGGTACGGACGGTACAAGTGGTTCTTCAGGAACAGATGGTACGGATGGTACTTCAGGTTCAAGCGGAACAGATGGAACGGACGGTACTTCAGGATCTTCAGGAACAGATGGTACGGACGGTACAAGTGGTTCTTCAGGAACAGATGGTACAGATGGTACTTCAGGTTCAAGCGGAACATCTGGAACAAGCGGCACTAGCGGTTCATCTGGTAATGATGGTAATACTGCTGTATGGGAGCTTTCATCTACGCAGAATTCAATTCCAGCTAGCGGGCTTTTCTCAGTTAATAATTTAGCTGATTTAAGTTTAGTAACCAATATTAAAATAAATGAAACAGATAAAAATCCAGGAATTAATAGAGAAGGTTACTTTGAAAAACTAGGTAATGGATCTATAATTACTATATCTTATAATACAAACTCATTCTTCTACGAAATAATAGGTTCGATTAATAACGCAGGTTACTTTGAGTTCACTGTAGCCTTTTTAAGTGGAATCAGTATTGCAGGTTCAACTGGATCTGATTACTATGTTAAGTTCGATAGCGTAGGTGTATCTGGAACTAGTGGTTCTAGCGGAACTTCTGGCTCTTCAGGAACAAGTGGTTCTAGCGGAACTTCAGGTTCTTCAGGAACAGATGGTACAGATGGTACTTCAGGTTCTTCAGGAACAGATGGAACGGATGGTACTTCAGGTTCAAGCGGAACAGATGGAACGGACGGTACTTCAGGATCTTCAGGAACAAGTGGTTCTAGCGGAACTTCTGGCTCTTCAGGAACAAGTGGTTCAAGCGGAACTTCTGGCTCTTCAGGAACAGACGGTACGGACGGTACTTCAGGTAGCTCAGGAACAAGTGGTTCTAGCGGAACTTCTGGCTCTTCAGGAACAGATGGTACGGACGGAACAAGTGGTTCTTCAGGAACAGATGGAACGGATGGTACTTCAGGCTCAAGTGGAACAGACGGCACTGATGGTACTTCAGGATCTTCAGGAACAAGTGGTTCTTCAGGAACAGACGGTACAGACGGAACAAGTGGTTCTTCAGGAACAAGCGGATCATCTGGAACTTCAGGTAGTTCAGGTACATCTGGTTCTTCAGGAACAGACGGTACAGATGGTACTTCTGGTTCTTCAGGAACAAGTGGCTCATCTGGAACAAGCGGTTCTTCAGGAACAGATGGTACGGATGGTACTTCAGGAAGCTCGGGTACAGACGGAACTGATGGAACAAGTGGTTCAAGCGGTACTTCTGGATCTTCAGGAACAAGTGGTTCAAGTGGAACAGACGGAACTGATGGAACAAGTGGTTCATCTGGAACAAGCGGAAGCTCAGGTACGGATGGTACAGACGGAACATCAGGTTCATCTGGAACAAGCGGATCTTCAGGAACTTCAGGTTCAAGCGGTACTTCTGGATCTTCAGGAACAGATGGAACAGACGGAACAAGCGGCTCAAGCGGTACAGACGGTACAGACGGAACAAGCGGCTCATCTGGAACAAGTGGTTCAAGCGGTACTTCTGGATCTTCAGGAACAGATGGAACAGACGGAACAAGCGGCTCAAGCGGTACAGACGGTACAGACGGAACAAGTGGCTCATCTGGAACAAGTGGTTCAAGCGGTACAGACGGAACTGACGGAACAAGCGGTTCTTCAGGTACTTCTGGATCTTCAGGAACAGATGGAACAGATGGAACAAGCGGTTCTTCAGGTACTTCTGGTTCTTCAGGAACAGATGGAACAGATGGTACTTCAGGTAGTTCAGGAACAAGTGGTTCATCAGGAACTTCAGGTAGTTCAGGAACAGATGGAACAGACGGTACTTCAGGTAGTTCAGGAACAAGTGGTTCATCAGGAACTTCAGGCAGCTCAGGAACAGACGGAACAGACGGAACTTCTGGTTCAAGCGGAACAAGCGGTTCTTCAGGTACTTCTGGTTCTTCAGGAACAGATGGAACAGACGGAACAAGTGGCTCATCTGGAACTTCAGGTTCAAGTGGAACAAGTGGCTCATCTGGAACAGACGGTACAGATGGAACTTCTGGCTCATCTGGAACTTCAGGCTCAAGCGGAACAGACGGAACAGATGGAACAAGTGGTTCTTCAGGAACAGACGGTACAGACGGAACAAGTGGCTCAAGCGGTACAGACGGAACTGACGGAACAAGTGGTTCTTCAGGAACAAGTGGAAGCTCAGGTACAGACGGAACAAGTGGCTCATCTGGAACAAGTGGTTCAAGCGGTACAGACGGAACTGACGGAACAAGCGGTTCTTCAGGTACTTCTGGTTCAAGTGGTACTGATGGAACGGATGGAACAAGTGGTTCTTCTGGTACTTCAGGTTCAAGCGGAACTTCAGGCAGCTCTGGAACAGACGGTACTTCTGGTTCAAGCGGAACTTCAGGCTCATCTGGAACTTCAGGCTCAAGCGGAACTTCAGGCTCATCTGGAACAGACGGTACAGATGGAACTTCTGGCTCAAGCGGAACAAGTGGCTCAAGCGGTACAGACGGAACCGATGGAACAAGTGGTTCTTCTGGTACTTCAGGCTCAAGCGGAACTTCAGGTAGTTCAGGTACAGACGGAACAGACGGAACAAGCGGTTCATCAGGAACAAGCGGTTCTTCAGGAACAAGCGGTTCTTCAGGTACTTCTGGATCTTCAGGTACAGATGGAACAGACGGAACAAGCGGTTCTTCAGGAACAAGCGGTTCTTCAGGAACAAGCGGTTCTTCAGGAACAAGCGGTTCTTCAGGTACTTCTGGATCTTCAGGTACAGATGGAACAGACGGAACAAGCGGTTCTTCAGGAACAAGCGGTTCTTCAGGTACTTCTGGATCTTCAGGAACAGACGGAACAGACGGAACAAGCGGTTCAAGCGGAACTTCAGGCTCATCTGGAACGGATGGTACAGACGGAACAAGCGGTTCAAGTGGTACAGATGGAACAGATGGAACTTCAGGCTCAAGCGGAACAGACGGTACAGACGGTACTTCTGGATCTTCAGGAACTTCAGGCTCAAGTGGTACAGACGGAACAGATGGAACTTCGGGTTCTTCAGGAACAAGCGGTTCTTCAGGAACTTCAGGCTCAAGTGGTACAGACGGAACCGATGGAACAAGCGGATCTTCAGGAACTTCAGGTTCAAGCGGAACTTCTGGTTCTTCAGGAACAAGCGGAAGCTCAGGTACAGATGGAACTTCAGGAAGCTCAGGCACGAGCGGATCTTCAGGAACAAGTGGCTCTTCTGGAACAAGTGGAAGTTCAGGAACAGACGGAACCGATGGAACAAGCGGATCTTCAGGAACTTCAGGTTCAAGCGGAACTTCTGGTTCTTCAGGAACAGATGGTACAGACGGAACAAGCGGATCTTCAGGAACTTCAGGTTCAAGCGGAACTTCTGGTTCTTCAGGAACAGATGGTACAGACGGAACAAGCGGTTCAAGCGGAACTTCTGGTTCTTCAGGAACAGACGGAACCGATGGTACTTCAGGCAGTTCAGGAACAAGTGGTTCTTCAGGAACTTCAGGCTCATCTGGAACAGACGGAACAGACGGAACTTCAGGTAGTTCAGGAACAAGTGGTTCTTCAGGAACAGATGGTACGGACGGTACCTCAGGAAGCTCAGGTACTTCAGGCAGCTCAGGAACAAGTGGTTCTTCAGGAACTTCAGGCTCATCTGGAACAGACGGAACAGATGGAACAAGCGGTTCATCAGGAACAAGTGGTTCTTCAGGAACTTCAGGCTCAAGCGGAACAGACGGAACAGACGGAACAAGCGGTTCATCAGGAACAAGCGGTTCATCAGGAACAAGCGGTTCATCAGGAACAAGCGGTTCAAGCGGAACAAGCGGTTCTTCAGGAACTGATGGTACAGATGGTACTTCAGGCAGTTCAGGAACAAGTGGTTCTTCAGGAACTTCAGGCTCAAGCGGAACAGACGGAACAGACGGAACAAGCGGTTCTTCAGGAACTTCAGGCTCATCTGGAACAGATGGAACAGACGGAACAAGCGGTTCATCAGGAACTTCAGGCTCATCTGGAACAGATGGAACAGACGGAACTTCAGGTTCAAGTGGAACAAGTGGTTCAAGCGGAACAGATGGAACAGACGGAACTTCAGGTTCAAGTGGAACAAGTGGTTCAAGCGGAACAGACGGAACAGACGGAACTTCAGGTAGTTCAGGAACAAGTGGTTCTTCAGGAACAGATGGTACGGACGGTACCTCAGGAAGCTCAGGTACTTCAGGAAGCTCAGGTACTTCAGGCAGCTCAGGAACAAGTGGTTCTTCAGGAACAGATGGAACAGACGGAACTTCAGGCAGTTCAGGAACAAGTGGTTCTTCAGGAACTTCAGGCTCATCTGGAACAGATGGTACAGACGGAACATCAGGTAGCTCAGGAACATCTGGTTCTTCAGGAACAAGCGGAACTTCAGGCTCAAGCGGAACAGACGGAACAGACGGAACAAGTGGTTCTTCAGGAACTTCAGGTTCTTCAGGAACTTCAGGCTCAAGCGGAACTTCAGGCTCAAGCGGAACAGACGGAACAGACGGAACAAGTGGTTCTTCAGGAACTTCAGGTTCTTCAGGAACTTCAGGCTCTTCAGGAACAGATGGAACAGATGGAACAAGCGGTTCTTCAGGAACTTCAGGTTCAAGTGGAACAAGTGGTTCAAGCGGAACAGACGGAACAGACGGAACAAGTGGTTCTTCAGGAACTTCAGGCTCAAGCGGAACTTCAGGCTCAAGCGGAACAGACGGAACAGACGGAACTTCAGGCTCAAGCGG
>Ga0181596_10001355_pt1 | contig 25077 bp, 23 predicted proteins | sample 041ome_6_FD_148655 | JGI IMG/M metagenome (GOLD analysis project Ga0181596, IMG submission 148655) | Coastal salt marsh microbial communities from the Groves Creek Marsh, Skidaway Island, Georgia - 041402US metaG (spades assembly) | ecosystem: Environmental > Aquatic > Marine > Intertidal zone... | reverse complement strand
AAATTATAGTTAATATCGTTATAAATCTAATGCACATAAATTACTTGTGCAATTTTAAAAATGAAAAAATGCTAATAAAATGTTAAGTATCCTATAAATCTTGTGATCTTTGAACATTAAAAGCCTATAAATAAAGGGGATTTGCTAATTTTTTTTACACTATTCAAATTAATGCTGTTTAATGAAGGGTTGAAATACATAAACAAAAAATGGAAACATTAGACTTACACGGGATTCGACATAAAGAAGCCCTGCTGGCCATCCGCAATTTTTTAGCCAAAAACCAAGCAAAGGGTTCCTTTTCAGTAACATTGATTACTGGAAATTCCACTGTCCTTCAGCAGCGTTTGTTTAAAGAAATCTTAGAACACTCCCCCTTTACCTACTACATCCCGAGCTGGAATCTCGGTCAAGTTGTGGTGGAGTATATGGAATTGTAGCCCTTTAATCACAAAAATCCCCCTAGTTAGCAAGCTTTATCGGTAAATTTATTTAGTCAATAAGTTTTAAACTTTTTTTAGGGTACTAATCCCTAAAACATTTTAAATCAATGTCTTAGGGATTTTTTATTTTTTTATTGTACGGTATTTGTACGGCTATAATATTTTAAACCCTAAAAACTTTCCTTACTGTCTAAATACCTGATGGTGGGGTGGGTTTTGTAGAATGGTTTTTCTGTGGAGGTTTGGTCTCTTGATACTATATATAACCCCATGCTGATCAACAGGGCAGAAGCTCTAAACGAATTGAGTGGACCAAACCAGGAATCAATAGATTTATTAAATGAGGTTAGAAGAAGATCTAATGCTCCTGATTACAACTTAGCGGATTTTGCTACTAAGGAATCCTTGAGAGATCAAATTCTTGTTGAAAGGGGTTGGGAGTTCCATGCTGAAGGGCATAGAAGAAGATCCCTTATTCGACACGGAAGTTTTATTAGTGGGGCCCAAGCAAGAGGTAAAACAAATGCTCAGCCACACCATGTATTGTTTCCGATCCCCGAACAAGAACTAGATTCAAATACCTCACTGGAACAGAACCCAGGGTACTAATTTTAACAAAACCCTCATCCTGATTCTTCAGAATGGGGGTTTTTTATGTGGTTTTGTTACCTCTTCTTTTTGAAGTTTTTATTTAACTAGCTTAGCTTTAAGCAGGAGTTATCATTGGTATTGTAGTGCTTTCACTTCCTGATTAATCGGATTTAATTCTAAAATAAGAAAATTGACGAATACGTTTTAAACAAGGAAAGCTTGCTTGATAAAACTGTTAGTTTGGTCTATAAATGAAGAATATCGTCCCAAACAGCGGCCAAAACAGGAATCCCTTTTTCTGTATTCTCTTTCCTGGATTCCACTGCGCGCTCCCCTGGATATTTCATTTTAGACATTTCGTCCATTGGCATAGAGGATTTTAGATCTTTAACAATCTCATCAATTGCGGTATCCTTTTGATCATAGCCGGCCAACTTTTTGGGGTTGATTGTTATAAAAATTTGGGAACAAGATATTTCTTCTTCTTTTTGAGCAACTTGGTGAACTGCCAATCCATCCGATAAAATGGCGGCCATAACATCCAATACAAAAGATAGGCCTGAACCTTTCCAAAATCCAACGGGCAGTGTTCTAAGTGATTGAAGGATGGCGTCGGGATCATCCGTTAGATTCCCATCAGAATCATAGCCTCCTGTGACAGGCAATTTTTGATTTTTTAAGGAGGCCAATTCCATGGCACCATAAGAAAATTGAGACATCGACATGTCCAAAACTATTGCTTCCTTTCTGTAAGGAATACCCATAACCAATGGATTGTTCCCCAGTTTAGAATCTTGGGCCCCCCAGGCAGGCATGATGGCGGTGGTGTTGGTCCACCCAATATAGAGGTATCCTTTTTTTGCAGCTTGCCAGCCATAGTACCCCCCGCGCATCCAGTGGTTGGTATTAGAAAGCGCGATACAGCCCATCCCATTTTCTTCGGCCAGTTCCAGGGCCCTGTTTGTTGCAAAAAAGGCATTTAGAGGGCCTGCACCCATGGCGCCATCCCATTGCTCTATAACGCCCATTTGTTTTTTAAGCTGGGGTTTGTTTTTAGGAAGCACCAAACCTCTTTTTAAGTAATCAACGAACCTTGGAAATCTGTTTACCCCGTGAGAGTAAACACCGTCCAAGCTGTTTTCGGTGAATATAGTCGCGCATTTTTCAGCATCTTCTGCTGAAAAATCAAAGACCATTAATTTTTTAATAAAGGTTGATTTCATTTCTTGGGGAGAAATACGGATGGTTTTGATAACGCTCATTATACAACAATTCTATAGGGTTAAACGGAAATCATTCCCTTGATTACCATTTGGTCTGGATCAATCCATTTCTCGACGGTATTCGGGAATTCTTTAAAATTACATCTGTGGGTGATCCATTGGTTGATATCGATTTTATTTTGCTCCATCAAAGAAATGATTTTTTGAAATTCGGAGGGCAGGGCATTTCTTGTCGCCATCAGCGTTATTTCATTTTTATGAAACAGTGGATCGTGAAACTGAACATCACCGATAAATAACCCCACATAAATCAGTTTACCTCCAGAGCATACAAAATTAAAGGCGTTTTCCATTGAGGCTTTATTGCCAGTAGCATCGAAAACTACATCAGGGAGGTCTCCATTCAATATTTCCCTGAGATTATCTGCAGAAAAATCCTGGTCGGGACAAATAGTATGATCCGCTTCTAGCTCAGATTCGGCAAACTTTAGGCGATTTTTATTAAAATCCATGACCACCACTTTGATCCCTTTTAGCTTGGCAAATTGCACCACGGAGAGTCCAATGGGACCCGCTCCAATCACCAGGGCGGTACTCCCCTTTTTAATTTCGGCTCTTTCCACAGCGTGGGCGCCAATCCCCAAAAATTCAATTGTAGCCAAATGTTCGAAACTCAGCACGGAGGAACGGTGTAGTTTATTTACGGGCACCTTGAGGAAGCTGGCCATGCCCCCATCCTCATGAACGCCAAGGACTTTTAATTGTTCACAACAATTGCTTTTTTTATTTCTACACGGCTGACATTTACCGCAGTTAAGATAGGGCTCTACAGCAACACGATCCCCGATTTTGTGGGACTCAGTGGCGGAATGCAACTGGATGATTTCGGCACCCAACTCATGACCCAGCACCCTGGGGTAAGAAAAAAAAGGTTGGTTGCCTTTGAATGCGTGATAATCAGTCCCACAAACTCCAATTTTTTTTATTTGTATCAAGGCCTCACCCTCTGATAATTTTATATTAATGTCGTTTTCTTTGTATTCAAATTTTCCAGGTTTATGGAGTACAATATGTTTGTTTATCATGGTGTCAAACGTCTAAAATATACCTGCCCTTTTTTCCAATTCTTTGGGCAGTTTTTTTGGTGATGTATTGTGCTTGGTTGATTTGCTGAGGCTGTTCTCGAGTGCAAAAATAACTGTGGATACTTCTGCGGTCTGCCTGAGTGTGGTTGGTGGTTCCACCGTGCCAAACATGGGAATTAAAAATAAATACCGATCCCGCTGGACCTGTGATTCGGATTTCGTCAGGATGTTCAGCAAAGGGGTCTTCGAGTGCTTGATCGGGCAGGAGATTGAATTTATGTGATTTTGGCACAATCCGAGTGGATCCGTTTTCCTGTGTGAATTCATCTAAAAGCCAAATGCTGTTACAGACCTTATAGTTGTTGTTTACCACTGAGTTTCCCCAGTCCACATGGAGTTTCTGATGCCCCATGCCTGGTTTTGCTGCACGATAGTTGAGGGAAGACAATTTAAAAGCAGCGCCCAAAACGGAGGCAACCCCCGCCAATACTTTGTGATGGGTGTAGAATACATCAAATACTTCTCCTTTGTTGACCAAATCGGCCAATCGATCAGCACCTTCCTCCTTGGGGTGCCTGATGTATTTGGAGGCCCCCAATTCTTGACCGGCATTCTCACCCTCTATTTCTTTTAAAGCTTCCATTCGTTCATTTACAAGCTCCAACTCTGAATCACTCAGGAGCACTCCTAAATTTACATACCCATTTTCCTCAAGGAATTTTTTTTCTTTCATTGTAAGCATAATTAAAACGTAAATTTAATATTAAACACTATGTTTTTGTTAGACATAATTTTGTTGGAAAGGTTTAAAAATAAAAAAAGGAGGGAACCACCCCTCCTTAAAATCAACTTAAATCAAAACTTAATATCCCGGATTCTGCGAGAGAATGTCAGAACCTTGAATATCAATTTGTGCTTGTGGAATGGGATAATATTCATTTTTCCCGGCTGTGAATTTTGCCCCTCCAAATTTGGTAGTTAAAAAAAGAATTTAAATGGTTGTTTTTTTTTGATTTTATTAACGATTTGAATTTATATTGATGTAATTCAATGCATTACATAAATTATTTTTAATAAAAGGTGTTAAATAAAATGAAAAATTATACTCACTAAATTAATTTTAGAATTTTGAGCCTTTTAATTTTTCAACTGACTCAGTTTAAAATAGAAATACAACTCCAAGATTTTCTAAAATCCAGTTTCTCCCATAAAAACGTATTTTTACAAAAATGATTGGTCATGGACGGGCTGCCTATCAGCGTATTGGTTATTGGTTGCGGAAATATGGGGGCTTCGCATGCAAAGGCGTATGAACAACATCCGGGGTTTGCGATTTGTGGCTTGGTATCGAGAGGCAGCAGTAAAAAAGAATTAAACCAAACCTTGATTGCTGACTATACCCTGTTTGCAGACTATCAAGCCGCCTTGGAAGCAACAAAACCTGATGCGGTGTGTATTTCCACCTATCCCGATACCCACGAAGCCATTGCTCTAAAAGCTTTGGAAATGGGGTGTCATCTCTTTGTTGAAAAGCCCCTTGCTACCACTGTTGAAGGTTGTAATCGAATTATTGAAGTCGCAAAAAGCATGGGAAAACAAGTTGTGGTAGGCTATATTTTAAGGCATCATCCCACTTGGATCAAGTTTATAGCGACCGCTCATCAATTGGGAAAACCTTTGGTGATGCGGATGAATTTAAATCAGCAAAGCCAGGGCTATATGTGGGAGGTGCATAAAAATTTGATGCAATCGTTGAGTCCCATTGTGGACTGTGGCGTTCATTATTTGGATGTCATGTGTCAAATGACGCAAGCCAAACCCGTAAGTGTTTCTGCCATTGGGGTTCGCTTGAGCGCGGATGTCCCCGTGGATAATTACAACTACGGTCAACTGCAAATTCGATTTGACGATGGTTCCGTAGGCTGGTACGAAGCGGGTTGGGGGCCAATGATGAGCGAAACCGCCTTTTTTATAAAAGATGTGATCGGCCCCAAGGGAAGTGCTTCCATAATTTCTGAAGAAGGGCTCTATAACGACGGTTCAGATGAAATCGAACGGCATACCAAATCAAATACCATTCGTTGGCATCACAGCAGTATGAATGAAAAAAATGAATTTAACAAAGCCGATGATTTTATCCGTTTTGAGGATGACCCTTCCCATCAGCAATTGTGCAATAATGAACAGGATTTCTTTTACCGAGCCATTCAGAACCGTCTAAATTTGGAGCAACACCTTAACGATGCCGTGAATAGTTTACAAATTGTTTTGGCTTGCGATCAGGCTGTTCGTCTTCAAAAAACGATTTCACTTTGACACATAATAGTTCTCTTTTTTTTTCGTTAAACTAACATGAATTACCCTCGTTTACAAACATCGACTGTTGTTTCCATGGTTTTGTTTTTAAGCATAATCACCGCTTCACATAATCTTTTTGGACAAGAAAAAATATTTGAGATTTTCCATTACGGCATGTCTTCCGAAGCAGCTCTTGAAACCTATAAAACCAACAAAAAAGCATTTAAAAGTATTTCGCTAGGTGACGGAACTTCCTATACCTTAAGGCGTTTTTCCTTGGTGATGCAAGATGATAAACTACAGTATATCATGCTTTGGAGCAAAAAAAACTTAACTCTTGCCACTGCTGAAAAATATTTAGAAAACACTAAGAAACATTTGGAAGGTAAGAAATACAAACTCGTATATGCCCAAAAAAACTGGTCGAAACCTTTGCTACAAGAAAAAAACAAACCTTACCTGCGATGGGTAAACGAAGACAAAACCATTTTAGCAGAAATGGAGCCGAGAGGGCATGGGGGTACTTACAGTGTTTTTATTGCCTTCTATCCACACGATTGGTTTCTTAAAAAGGCACGAGGAAAATAGGCCTATAAATCAATATTGACTCCCAACCCAATCAATTCTCTGAATTGAAGCTCGCCTATTAAATCGTCATCGTAAATCAGGTGCAGTAAGAAATTACCGGAAATTATATCATTTACTTTAAAGCGCAAATTTCCGTTCCATTCAACATCTACGTTTTGTGGGTTTTCAAGATAATTGACATAAAAGTTATAATTATTCTCGAAAATGACATTTTTCATCAACGTTACCTTATAATAGCCTGTTATGGAGGCTCCTAAAAAGAAAGCACTCCGTTTTCCTTTTTCTACTCCAAAATAGTTTTTTCCTTCTTCCAAGTCACGGGTAAATTTTTGAGAAACCAAAAACATCCGAGCCGTAAGAGGAGACAAATTCAACCACAAATTGTCATTCTTTTTGTAATACCATCCCAAACCCGACTGGATAATCGCCGGAGAAAAAAACTGAGATGTTTTCTCACGTTGTTCTTCACCATCTACTTTGAAGTAACGATAATCGGGAAGCAACTGGGTTTTAAATTTTAAAAAGGCAGAATAATTCCATTCAGCATTAATCTGTTTTCCAACCAAAGAACGTATTTCAAACCGATCATCTGCTTTTTTAAAAAAAGTATTTCCAGTAATAAAAGTGGTTCCTAGAGACAACAACAAATTGGAGTCCCACACCAAGCCTTTACGGTCGGAATAATTAAAATTATAGTCTAAACCGAATAAGCCTGTAAGAGAACTCTCGCCTCCGGAGACCCAATTGGAAAAATAAGCTTGATTAAAATTAAAACGGGTATTCCCAGAAAATTTAAAGATTTTTCCTCCCAATTCTGATTGTATCACCACATCATAGGGCAGTGGATTTCCATTTTCATCTACTTCTTGAGCAGCGGAAATCATTGAAAAGAAAAAGAAAATAAGTATAATAGGTGTTAGTGATTTCATGGAGCGAAATAAAATTTGTCAAAAATAAAGAATTTATTTTGTCTAGAGCGCATTGTAACTGAAAGGTTTTTGCAGCTTCATTTAGCTTTTCAACGATCCGTAAAAAAGCCTTTAAAATTTTATGATTTTTGCTACATTTAGTCCAATGAACCACAAAAAAACTTTTTCTTACCTCCTTTTCCTCCTTTCGCTTTGGACTTGGTCGCAGACTGGAAAACCAGCCTCATTGCTTGCCTTTACGGCAAAAATTGACAGCATCGTTTCTTATGGAATTCAGCAACAGGCCTACCCTGGTGCTCAAGTACTTTTGTATAAAAAAGGGGAAATCTTGTTGGAAAAATCCTATGGCTTTCACACCTACGATTCTTTGGTTCCAGTAAACAACAATCAACTTTACGACTTGGCATCTGTTACCAAAGTTATGGCCAGTACACTGGCGTTTATGAAGTTATATGAATTGTATAACATCCCTATAGATGCTCGCGCCTCCGACTACATTCCGCTGTTAAAAAACAGCAACAAAAAAAACAGTACATTCCGACAAATTCTTACGCACAGTGCAGGATGGAAGCCTTATTTGACCCATCAAAATACGGTGTATAATAAAAAAGGGAGGGCTAAGGCTCGAACCCTTTCTTATCAAAAAAGCAAAAGATATCCGCTTTCCTTAAACGGGAATTTATATGTACATCGAAGCTATCCAAAACGGATTGCCCGGCGAATTAAAAAAACGGATTTAGACCCTGTATCAAAATATGTGTATTCGGGCTTGTGGTTTTTTTTGCTCCCAGAAATGGTAGAAAAAATCAGTGGCATGGATTTTCCAACGTTCTTAAATCAACATTTCTATCGCCCCTTGGAATTGGAGCGTATTGGTTTCTTACCTCGACAAAGGTTTTCATTGGAGGAAATTGTTCCTACCGAAAAAGATTCCCTTTTCAGAAAAGAACTGGTACACGGTTGGGTGCATGACGAAGCCGCTGCTTTGATGGGAGGGGTTTCAGGAAATGCAGGCTTGTTTGCCAATGCACGCTCCTTGGCGCCACTTTTGGAAATGCTTTTAAAAAAAGGAACACTCAACAATAAAACTTTATTGAAAGAGGAAACCGTCACGCTTTTTACTTCGCCAGCTTACCCGGCTTCCGAAAACAGAAGAGGGCTAGGTTTCGACAAACCCATTTTTTCAGATTCCGGAACGGCTACTTATCCTGCCACACTTGCAAGTAGAGAAAGCTATGGCCACACCGGATTTACAGGTACTTTTATTTGGGTGGATCCGCGAGAGGAATGTTTTATCATCTTTTTGAGCAATCGGGTTTACCCCTCGCGATCCCAACAAGCACTTTATGACTTAAATATTCGTGGAAATTTATTAGATGCGCTTATTCAGTATTAATTTTACGGTAGTCATTGGGCTTTGCTCCACTCTGGTAATTTTTGCTCAAGAGCCCCAATTACATCCCCCCCAAGACTTTGTAGATTTACAAAAAACCATTCCGGGTTTGGTGGTTGAATTGCGTTATGCTAGCGAGGAAAATTTTACAGGTCGCCCCATTACAGGCTATGAAACCAAAAAATTATATGGAACGACGGCTTTGATGCAAGCCCTAACCAAAGTCCAAAAAGCACTAGAAAAAAGAGGGCTCGCATTAAAAATTTACGATGCTTACCGACCCCAACGCGCCGTTAATGATTTTATCCGCTGGTCGAGGATTCCCTCCGATACACTTAAAAAGAGAACATACTATCCTTCCATTAAAAAAGACACCCTTTTTCGCGCCGGATATATTGCTTCCAAAAGCGGGCATTCTCGGGGAAGCACCGTAGATCTTAGCATAGTTTCACAAGACGGAATTCCTTTGGATATGGGCGGCGAATGGGACTTTTTTGGAGTGCGTTCGTGGTACGCCTTTGAAGGAATCACAGTGGAACAAAAAGCGCATCGAAAGTTGTTAAGAGACTTGATGCTAGCCAACGGTTTTAAACCCTATTCCAAAGAATGGTGGCATTTTACACTCATCGAAGAGCCTTATCCGGACACCTATTTCGATTTTATTCCCAACTAATCTCGGGCGGTGATTAATTCCTTTGGAAAAGCTGTTAAATCGATATTCCAAAGCAAAGGAAGGAGCAGATAAATGAAAATGCTGATGATCAAAATCGAAACTAAATTCATTACAAACCCTTTGCTTACCATATCCGGAATTCGCAAATACCCTGAACCAAAAACAACAGCATTGGGTGGCGTTGCCACGGGAAGCATATAGGCACAAGAAGCCGCAACTGCAGCACCCACCATCAATCCAAAAGGATGCACGCCCACTTCGAGTGCCAAAGGTGCCAGTACGGGAAGCATCATAGCAGTGGTGGCTAAATTTGAGGTGATTTCAGTTAAAAAATTAACTGCTGCCACCAACAGAAGGAGCAATACAAAGAGGGGCAAATTTCCAAAAGCGGTCATTTGCTGTCCCAACCAAACGGCTAATCCACTGGTGTCAAAAGCTTTGGCTAAAGCCATTCCTCCTCCAAACAACAAGATGATTCCCCAGGGTAATTGAACTGCACTTTCCCATGTCATCAACATTCCTTTCCGATCTTTGGTGGGAATGACAAACAATACCAAAGAAAAAACAATTGCAATGATGGTGTCGTCCAATTGGGGAAGGAACAATTGCAACAAAAAGGATCGACTGATCCAACAAAAGGCAGTGAGCGCAAACACCAACGCCACCATACGTTCTTCATAGGAGAGTTTTCCTAATCCATTTTTTAAACGTGCAATTTCTGTACGTCCTCCAGGGAATTCTTTTTGTTCAAAACGAAAGGCATAACGGGTGAGATACACCCAACAAAGATAAAGCAGCAAAAGAGCGATAGGAAAGCCAAAGAGGAACCATTGTAGAAATGATATTTCATATTGATAGGTTTCCAAAATGACCCCTGCCAAAACCAAGTTGGGAGGAGTGCCGATCAGCGTTGCTATCCCACCAATGGAGGCGCTGTAGGCAATGGCGAGCATCAAGGCTTTTCCAAAAATCAGATTTTCATCGGCAGCTGTTTCCGGATTATCTTTCAGTTGTTTGATAATGGCTATTCCTATGGGAAGCATCATCACCGAGGTGGCGGTGTTGGAAATCCACATGGACAAGAAAGCTGTGGCGACCATAAACCCTAAAATAATTTTTCGAATGTCCGATCCTATAAAAGCAATGATGTTGATGGCAATGCGACGATGTAAATTCCAGCGTTCAATGGCAATGGCGATAATGAATCCCCCCATGTATAAAAAAACATATTTATGCCCATAGGCCGCAGTAGTGGTTGCCAAAGCCAACCCCCCGGACAGCGGAAATAAAACGATGGGCAACAAGGCGGTGGCAGCAATCGGGAGAGCTTCTGTAATCCACCAAATCGCAACCCAAGCGGTGGTTGCCAATACGGCATGTCCAGCAACGCTCAGGCCTTCAAACGGGGTGAGTCCATTAATGATAAAAAACAATAAGGGCCCGAGGAATAAACCAACTTTTTTTTGCATGCTACTAAGGTAGGGCAGAAGTATGATCAGAAATGATCCGCCACTGTTTTTTTACCTTCAGCCAAATTAAAGTAAAATAACCCGCGCTATCCCCTATGGTTCTCGTCAAATGATAGCTCCCTTGCATTTGAATCACTTTTGGACTCAATGCCAAAAGGTCTAAAACTTTAAATTCAAGGGTTCCCATGAGTGTCCGATTAGAATAGGTATTATGATACCGTTGTCGTGTGGCTTCCCAACCGTAAATGGGTCCCGAAGCTCCGGAAAAAACCAATTGCTCTGATTTAAAATAGCCGTCCATAAACGCATCAATGGCTCCCCTATTCCAGTCGGCCTGTTGCTCAAAAAGCACTTTTGTAATTGCCAGAGAATCTGCGATGGACACCTTTTTTTGCGCCACAACAGTGAGCGTCAACAGGAGAAAAAAAACTGAGAAGCAAAAAGTTTTCAATGGCAACCGTTTGTAATGAAGGACACGCATTAGAAAAAATAACGCTTAAAGGCTTCAATTGCAGCGTATTCGGCAAGTCCCATAGCGTGATATTTTTTGGCAGTGGCTGCATTGCGTTCTTCTGCTCTAATCCAAAATTCGCGATGATCGCCTCCCTGAAACATCACTCCATCTTTTTGAGATTGGTGATAAAAAATTGCTTTTCGCTTGCGTAAAACTTGATCTGGACTCATCGGAACAGCCATTTCAATTTCGCTGATATCCCATTCGTGCCAAGCACCTCGGTAGAGCCACACCCAGCAATCCTTCATATAAGATTCGCTTTTCAAACGCGCTAAAGACTCAAAAATAATGTCCAAACATACACGATGCGTTCCGTGCGGATCGGCCAAATCTCCAGCTGCATAGATTTGATGCGGTTGAATATTTTGAATTAATGCTTCTGTCAAAGCAAAATCTTTTTCAGAGAATGGATTTTTTGAAATCAAGCCGGTTTCATAAAAAGGTAAGTTTAAAAAATGAACCTGTTCATCGGGTATTCCCATATAACGGGTCGCCGCCAACGATTCTCTTTTTCGAATAGCTCCCTTGAGCTGTCGTACGGCCAATGAGGAAGGCCCGTGGGCATTCCCTGCTTTTAGATCATTGTACAACTGAGTTACCTCTGATTTCGAAACCCCGTCGAAAACATCTGCCGTGACCTCCAAATATTTGATTGCATCTTCGTCAGAAACAGCAATATTTCCCGAGGTTTGATAAGCCACATGTACTTCGTGTCCTTGGGATACCAAACGATCAAAAGTTCCGCCCATAGAAATGACATCATCATCAGGATGTGGACTGAAAATAATCACGCGTTTGGAATGTGGGTCTGAACGTTCGGGACGTTTTTTATCATCGGCATTGGGTTTTCCTCCCGGCCAACCAGTGATGGAATTTTGCAACTTATTAAACATTTCAATATTCAAATCGTAGGCAGTCCCCGACTGTGCCAAAAGATCGGACATCCCGTTTTGATTATAATCTTCGTCGGTAAGCTTTAAAATAGATTTTCCCGTAGTTGCACACAACCATGAAATGGCTTTGGAACGCATTTCAGAAGACCATTCGCAACTTCCCACCAACCATGGGGTTTTAATTCGAGTGAGTTCTGCAGCGGCTTCGTTGTCCAAAACCAGAACTGTGTTTTTGTGATATTGGAGATAAGTGGTGGGAATTTTAGAAGAAACCTTTCCTTCAATGGCTTTATGGATGATTTCCGCTTTGTTGGTTCCCCATGCCATCAAAATAATACTTTTAGCGTTGAGGATACTTTGTATTCCCATGGTAATCGCCTTCCGTGGCACATTATCAATCCCTTGAAAAGCATGAGCCGCATCAAAGCGGGTGAGATGGTCGAGGGTGATGGTTCGGGTTTGAGAATTTTGATGCGAACCCGGCTCATTAAAACCAATGTGTCCGGTGCGACCGATACCCAAGATTTGTAAGTCTATTCCTCCCACAGCCTTTATTTTTTGCTCATAAGCAATACATTCATTTCGCACTTGCTCGGGATCCGTTTCGCCACTGGGAATATTTATATTTTGTTTGTCAATATCAATATGATCAAATAAATTGATGTGCATAAAGTGGTGGTAGCTTTGCAAATCCTCTTTGGAAATGGGGTAATACTCGTCCAAATTGAAGGTGATCACATTGCGAAAACTCAAGCCTTCCTTTTGATGCAGCTTTACCAATTCACGGTAAACGCTTAAAGGAGTAGACCCAGTAGCCAAGCCTAAGACACAAGCTTCGGCTTTGCTTTGCTTGTCGCGAATCAAATCCGCTATCTTTTGTGCTACTGCCTTTGACCCTTGATTTGAATTTTCAAAAATTACATTGTGTAATTTTTCATAGCGTGTTTCCTCGAAACTACCCGGTGCTTTGTAGTCCAAAGAAATTTGTTCGTTGATTTCCATAAGTAGTGTGTAAGCTTCAAAATTAGAAATTTAAAATTAGGTGAAAAAAAATTATGCCCGAATAATATTTTTAATTAGGAATAAAAATATGGAAGGAGATTTCTTAGATTTGCAAAAAATGTGATGAACGTCAGAAATGTCATTGTGGGATTTTTATTAAGCTTTATCTTTTTAGAGCTGGCTGCTCCTGCGCTACAATTTCTGTTTGATCAAAATATTGAAACCCTTGTTATACTGTCAGAAAAAGACACTGAAGGGGAAGAAAACGTAAAGAATCAAAAAATTAATTCTTCCATTATTTTTGAAAATTTTACATCTGAAATCATTTTTACATCCAAAATTATTGCCCCCAACTGTCTTTATCAATCTATCCCTTTAGATCTCAACTACCCTCCTCCAAAAATTTAGATTCGTTTTCAAAGTCTAATTTTTTAAAAAAAATTTTTTAACCGATCCTTTAGGGTCAAAAATTGAATATATGAAATCTTTATTTAAACATTTCAAAGGAGATGCATTAGGAGGAATAACCGCAGGAATTGTGGCACTTCCTTTAGCACTCGCTTTTGGTGTCAGTTCGGGCATGGGGCCCAGTGCCGGACTTTATGGCGCCATTTTTCTTAGTTTTTTTGCTGCCTTATTTGGAGGTACTCCCACCCAAATTTCGGGTCCCACCGCACCCATGACAGCGGTCAGTATGGTGGTTATTGCTGGTATAGTAGCTGCCAATAATGGTGATTTAGGACTAGCATTGCCTTATATTTTAATGGTTTTCCTACTCAGTGGACTGCTGCAAATTGGCATGGGTTTCCTCGGTATAGGAAGTGCCATAAAATACATCCCCTACCCTGTAATCTCTGGTTTTATGACTGCCATTGGAGTGATTATTCTCATCACGCAATGTCTTGCCGTAATGGGATATGATGTTACCAATGACAAAGAATATGTTGCACAATTTGTGCCTTTGGCAGAAGAGCATTTGCTAGAGAAGATTCTTGTCGATGAATCCCAAGAAGGGCTTTTGGTTTTAGAAGATTTTGAAGAAACTATCCGACGGGCAAAAAATGTGACCGAAGCTCAAATTTATACGGAAGCTAAAAATCTTGCCAAAGGAAGTGCCTCGGGTGTTATCGGAACATTGAGAACGCTACCAAGAGCTATTTTTAATATCAATTGGATTGAAATGATCTTGGCGTTTAGTACGATTTTTATCATTTATGGATTTAAACGGATTACCACAGCCATACCCAGTACATTGGTGGCTTTGGTGGTGGTTTCTGGAGCTGCACTTCTATTGAATGTCAATTATCTTCCCATCCAGTCCATTCCCTCCGGTTTTCCAAAACTCAATTTGGGAATTTTCTCCTCTTTTAGCTTGGAACAAATGCTTCCTTACGTATTAAGCGCACTCACACTCGCTGTTCTAGGTGGTATCGATTCCTTGTTGACTTCGGTAGTCGCTGATAATTTAACTAAAACCAAACACGAACCCAATCGCGAACTGATTGGTCAAGGAATTGGAAATAGTATTGGGGCATTATTTGGTGGACTTCCGGGTGCCGGAGCTACCATACGCACCGTGGTGAATATCCAAGCGGGAGGAAAAACTAAACTTTCAGGGATCATCTCCTCCTGTGTCTTGTTGATCATTCTTTTGGGCTTGGGTCCTGTGGCTTCTCAAATTCCAGCAGCCGTATTGGCAGGGATATTGGTCACCGTTGGAATTGGAGTGATGGATTATAAAGGTTTACGCGCCTTACCCAAAATTCCAAGAACAGAAGTCATGATTATGTTTACGGTCCTTTTGTTATCCGTCTTCTGGAATTTGGTATTTGCCGTGGGAATTGGACTGGTTTTGGCCTCCTTGTTTTTTATGAAAAAAATGGGAGACATTTCCAAAGAGCAATCCGTGGTTTCCAATGTCAAGAAAGAAGAAGCTTGGCAAGACGAAAAAGGATTGAAATCCGACTTTTTAGAAAAAGTGTTTATCAAACATTTGAATGGTCCTTTATTTTTTGGCTTTACTTCGGCTTTCCTAAGTCTATCCAAACAAATTCCGGATTCTGCCTCCGTGGCCATTTTGAGAATGTCTAAAGTACCGTATATCGATCAATCGGGATTGTTTGCGTTGGAGGATGTTATTATGGAATTAAGTCAAAAAGGCATCAAAACCCTCGTGGTGGGTGTGCAATCACAACCCTTGTACTTGATGAAAAGTATTGGGATTGTCAACACCCTTGTTCCTGCTGAACAAGTTTTCGATACTTTTAAAGAAGCACAACAATGGGTGATCCAACAAAATGGAACGTTGTAAAAAATTAATTATACACCCCTAAAAAGCTTTTAGAACAAATTGTTTGGGGTCCTACTTCTTGTGGTGGGACTTCAAGCAACTGTGTTGAGAGCAAGCACTTGATCCATGGATCACTTCCTCAAAAATTTATATTTTTAAAATCGGTACGATGGAAACCCCTCTATTTAGTGGGGTTTTTTTATGGAATAAAACGAATGTTTTCATTCTTAATTTCGGAGACCTTTAGCAGTTGACCCTGTGCAAAGAGGAAGGGCAAACTGTCTAAAGCCACAAAACGTTTTTGCGGTTTATAGTTTTCATAATCTTGAAATAAAACCCCATCTACACGTCTTTGGTCAATGGCTTTGCGAAAGCGGGTTCCTCCACCGTCCGTTTGATAATTGTATGCCAAAAAATCCATACGATAAAGCTTTTGATGGATCCAGTAGCGATATTCATCAGAAAAGTCATCTCCACCCCCCTCTTCCTTAAAAACAACTTTAATCCGATCATAGGGTTTTCCTTGAATGATTTCGGAGCCCTCCCAACTTTTTATGGCTGCTGGATCTAAAAGGGTTAGTGGTAATTGAAAAAAATAGAAGACCGAATTAATAGAGTTCGTATACACTCTACTCATACTGTCTGATACGACCTCTTGAACATTGTTTAGGGTTCGGGAGAAGGTTTTGAAATTTTCCACTTTATCGACAAGCCGACCCGTTTCTTGTTCCAATATACGATACATGACCACTCCGTTTAAATTTCGATCCAATTGGTAGTGGTGTTGTCTAAACTGAAATTGAACGGTATTATTTTGCAAACGATCCGTTTGATAAAAACGAATGCTGTTTTGAATAATACGATCTGCCTGAGTGCTGCTGGGAACTGAACAGTTAGTAAAAAAAAGAAATAGGAGCGCAAATCTATACACCATAGTTACGTTTATAAGTTTATTGATAAAACTGATAGAAAACGAAGATACGATATAATATTAATCCTATTTTTAAAAAAATTATTGGACACATGGAACGGATTAAAACATTGATTATTGGAAGCGGCCCAGCCGGCTATACCGCAGCAATTTATGCCGCAAGAGCGGATCTAAAACCGGTCCTTTATACCGGTATGGAACCCGGAGGACAGCTGACCACCACGACCGAAGTAGATAATTTTCCAGGCTATCCCGAAGGTATCGACGGTCCCACCATGATGGTCCAATTACAACAACAAGCCGAACGCTTTGGAACACAAGTCCGAATTGGAATGATCAATAAAGTTAAATTTGCCACCGAAAAGGGCGGTATTCACAAAGCATTTGTGGAAGGTGGAGCAGCCTTGGAAGCCGAAACTGTGATTATTAGTACGGGAGCAACTGCTCGGTATTTAGGTTTGCCCAGTGAACAACGCTTGCGCGGCGGAGGCGTTTCTGCATGTGCTGTATGCGATGGTTTTTTCTATAAAGGACAAGAGGTGGCCATCGTTGGGGGTGGAGATACTGCTGCGGAAGAAGCAACCTATTTGGCAAAAATATGTTCCAAAGTCACCATGTTGGTGCGCAAAGATCAAATGCGGGCCTCCAAAGCCATGCAGCATCGGGTGAATAATACTTCAAATATTGACTTACGCTACAATACCGAAATTGACGAGGTTTTGGGAGATCAAGTGGTGGAAGGACTGCGGATGCGAAATAATCAAACCGGAGCCCTTGAGGAAATTTCCATTACCGGACTTTTTATTGCCATTGGACACCAACCCAATACGGAAATTTTCAAAGGACAATTAGATATGGATGATGCCGGATATTTAATCACCAAAGGAAAATCTACGGCGACCAATTTACCCGGGGTTTTTGCTTCGGGAGATGTTCAAGATAAAGAATACCGTCAGGCGGTTACAGCTGCTGGAACCGGCTGTATGGCCGCCCTTGATGCAGAACGCTATTTACAAGAAATTGAGGATTAAGATAATTGCAGTGACTCCCAAGTCGCCAATAAGTCCTCTAGCTTTTTTTTCTTTGCTTGATATTGATCAAAAAAATCGGGCTGTGCAATGGTAACTTCATAATTGATTTCCAACGCAAGGTCGATGGCTTTAATTTCTTTTTCCAATTGCTCAATTTTCTTTTCGACTTTCAAAATTTCTTGCTGTGCCGCTCGATCGCTTTTTTGAGCTTCGTAAGTATTTTCGTTGGAGGAGGGATTTGTTTTTGTTTTTTCAACCTTGGTCACTTTCTCCAACTCTTTGATCGAAGAAAGTTTTTGATGTTCCAAATAGGCATTGATATCTCCCAAAAACACCTTTACTTCCTGATCTTTAAAGACGACTACTTTTTCACACAATTCTTGGACAAAATCCCGGTCGTGAGAAACCAAAATAAGGGTTCCTTTAAATTTAATTAAAGCTTCTTTAAGAACGTTTTTGGAGGCCATGTCCAAATGGTTGGTAGGCTCATCCATAATAAGCACATTGAAGGGCTGTAGCAATAGCTTACACAATGCCAAGCGGTTTCGTTCTCCCCCTGACAAAACGTGTACTTTTTTTTCAACCGCATCTCCCTGAAAAAGAAACGACCCCAATAAGTCTCTGACTTTGGATCTGTTTTCCGCCGTTGCAGAATCTTCGGCAGCTTCCAAAACTGTTTTACTTCCATCGAGATAGGTCGATTGGTTTTGGGCAAAATAACCGACTTGAACATTGTGTCCCAATTTGAGTTTTCCGGTATAGTCCAATTCTCCCACCAGGATCTTTGCCAAAGTTGATTTTCCTTGACCGTTCTGACCTACAAAAGCAATTTTTTCTCCTCTTTCAACGAGTAAATCCACGGCAGCCAAAACATTCTTATCTCCATAGGATTTTGCAATATTATGGGTTTCTAAAATTATTTTTCCGGGTTGTTGCGAAATTGGAAATTCAAATTTTATTTTTTTATTTTCTTCGGGATCAATCTCAATGCGCTCAATTTTATCGAGCTTTTTAATCAGCGACTGTGCCATGCTTGCTTTTGATGCCTTGGCTCGAAAACGCTCGATCAGCTTTTCGGTTTGTTGTATTTGCTTTTCTTGATTTTTTTGTGCAGCCTGCTGCTGATCGCGTAATTCAGCACGAAGAACCATATATTCGGAATAGGGCTTTTTAAAATCAAAAATTCGATGCTGAATAATCTCGATGGTACGATTGGTCACTTGATCCAAAAACATCCGGTCATGAGACACCAGCATAATGGCACCTTTGTATTTCTTTAAAAATCCTTCCAACCAAATGATGGATTCTATATCCAAGTGGTTGGTCGGCTCATCCAATAGCAGGATGTCGTTTTCTTGTAATAATAATTTAGCCAATTCGATCCGCATCCGCCACCCCCCTGAAAAGGTGTCGGTGGGTGCATTGAAATGAGCGGTACTAAAACCCAATCCCAACAAGATTTTCTCGGTTTTGGCCTGATAGGTGTAGCCCCCAATCATTTCGTATTGGGTGTTCAAATCCTGCATTTCGTTCAGCATTTCCAAATAGGAATCGCTTTCATAATCGGTGGCAGTCTCTAAAACCTGATGAATCTTTTGCAGCCGGTGTTCGATCTTAATTATTTCTTCAAAGGCCAAATAGGCTTCTTCCAATACAGAACGCCCTTTTTCAAAATCCAAGTCTTGGGGGAGATAGCCAATACGAACATGCTTCTCCAACGCAAAAGTCCCCGAAGTGGGAAGGCTTTGCTTGGCCATTAATTTTAAAAGGGAAGACTTTCCCGCACCGTTTTTTCCAATGAGTCCAACGCGATCTCCTTTCCCTAAACGAAAAGAGATTTCTTCAAAAAGAGATTCGCCTCCAAAACTAACGGTAATATTATGCGCGTTGAACATGTTTTTTTATCAAGTTGCAAAAATAGGATTTAAAAACGATCCAAGGCAACTTCTACAGGCAATGCTTTTCCTTCATTGAGATGTTGGAAAAGCCATTCGGACAAAAGGGGTGCCATCATCGCTCCGCGAGTTCCTAAACCATTAAAAACCGCCATAGAGGGATGGGTGGCGTGTTTTCCCAAAATCGGACGACGATCAATGACGGTGGGCCGGACTGCAGCTTGGTGGGCCAATAATTCAAAGGGCGTGTCCAGCAACCTATTGAGCTTGTTGAGCAACCACAACTTTCCTTGTTCCGTTGGTTGATTGGTTTTATCGTGATGATCGAAGGTTGCTCCTATCCAAAAAATATCGGCTTCCATGGGAACAATAAAAATACCGGATTTAATGGTTGCAGAAGTGGCGAGTTCGGGAGCCCTAATCAGTAAACTTTCGCCTTTGGCACCAATGACCGGCAATTGTTTAAAAAAAGGATTGCTGTGGATGCCAAATCCTTCACAAAAAACAATTTGTTGCGCTTCAATATTTTTGTATTGAATCCCTGAATTTTGAAGCTGGAGTGCCTCATAGTCAAACCTTTCTTTTCTGAATGCAGAAGAATCCAATAGGGAGCTAAAGGTTTCTAGCGTTTCAACGGTATTTAGTCGAGCGGCTTGTTTCACTATGCCATAACCGTTTTGGAGACGAATATTGGGATCTCCTTGAGGAATGATATCCGCCTCAAGAAAAGCTGCTAATAGATGAGAATAACTGGCTTCGCCCCAAAGATTTTGCTCCGAAACCTGATGAAAATAGCGATGAATTGGTGTTTTTTGGAAAACCGAACAACTATATTCCTTTTCAAAAAACGCATAAAAACGAGCTGCATAAGCTAAAAATCTTGGGGCTTCCCAAGCCAAACTATAACGTTTTAATTGGGTAGGGTTACAAACTCCCGCCGCTTGCCGCGTCGCACTGTGAAGGGGCTGATCTATGATACAAAAAGAAAGTCCCTTACGATGCAATTGATAGGCATAGCAAAAACCTGCCAAGCCGTAGCCCACTATAACCGTATGTTTCTTAATTTCTATCATCTCATCCAGCGATACCTCTAAAGAGCGTGAATTCTTAAAATTAGAACAAAAAAAATGCAGTAAGAAACTTACTGCATTTTTGAATATCTATGGGAATATTAATTATTCCACAAGTCTTGTTCAAAATCTCGAATAACAGATTTGATACGCTCAGACTCTAACAACTGTCGCAAAGCATCTTCATAGATGTACTCCTTTACTTGACGGTCTTCATATACGTTTTCTTCTTTATAAACCGTTGCATTAAAGCGTCTTGAATTCAACATATTGTCAAACGTAATTGGTTGCGAAGAATTTCTGGTATTAAAAACTTTGTTGTTGTTCAAAGCTTCACGCGCATCGGGAAACCAAACCCAAAATAAGGGAACGGGCTCCGATTCAAATGCAGCCGCTCCTTGATCTAAGGTAGAAACATCGGGAGCATAGGGAGCAATCCCCAACAAACGATACTTGAGTTCGCCCAAGCGTTTGTCCACATACCAAGTCCCTTTGATACGATATTGGACAATCTTGTCGGAAGTGACCTCAAATACATCGTAATCGTCTTCGGTCACTTGTTCACCAGCATTTTGCTTTTCTATACCAATGGTTGAAAGACGTCTTAAAGCCAAGCGATCTTGCATGTCTTCAAAAGAGATTTTCTCCTTAAAATAATCCGTATTGTACACCTCTGTTATATTCCCCGCCTTGATGTTGTCAATCAAAATTCTAAACAAAGATTGACGATTCTTGGATAAAAATCCATTGTCTATGGTTGGGTAATAATAAGGGAAATTAATACGCTCATCCAAATCAATGATCTCCCAGATGGTTTTTGACCAAAGTATGTCTCTATCGTCCACATAACCATAGGCTACCGGGGAATTATCATTAGCCTCAATTTGTTGTTCGTTCAGTACACCAATTTCTTGAGGCACCTTTGCATTTAACAAATTTGCTTGGGCACTAAGATTGTTGTACCCTAGATAAAAAACAGTTAATCCAATAAAAAAATACTTTTTCATTTGTTGAACAATTAATTCACAGTGATTGAAATCGGTGAAGTTTGTTTGAGTTTATAAGAAGGATTAGAAGGTATTTCTACTTCAATATCAGAAATAATGATGGTCTGACCGTTCTTAATTCGCGCTAACATCCCCACCGCCTTACTATCCAAACGATTGCCTTGAATGACCATACTGGGTTGACCCGGTGCTCGGAAGCGGAAGGATTTGGTACGCAGTGGTAAATCGAAATCAAAGTCCTCCAAACGCGCTTCCACAGTGCCTTTTTCTAAACTTGATTTAGGAATCGTAAAAGAACCCGATTGCCCTCGGAAATAACCCGCAGGCTTGGGAATATCTTTAATTCTGAAGGTAGATACAGAAGCTACTTTATTTCCATCGGGTAAAGTCCCAGAAACGTTGATTTTTACTTCTCTACCCGATTGCGGTGATAGCATGTATTGACTTCCTTTAACACGTTTTAAACCAGGTGCAGAGGCGTTAATTTTGCTGTCTTGAATTCCGGGAATAGAAATCGTGATCGGGTTTTGTACACCGCGATACACTACATTCATCTTGTCTGCCGAAATTACTGCAGAATTAGGTTTAGAAATTACCGAATAGGTTTGATCCACTTTAATTCTAGATTCTACACCCTCACTGAGGAAAATCAAATCTCCAGCAATGTTATGATCGCCAGGATTACCCGCATTGATGTTTAGTTTTATCCCTCCAGCAATAAGTTCATAATCATTCGCTGTCAAAGGTAGACCATCCAGTGTCAATTCCACACCATTCGGGTTTTGTGCGCCTCCTTTTCTTCCTAAAATGACACTCCCATCAAAGGTTTCTCCTTGATAGTAAGCTCCTTTTTCGGTGAGCAAAAGACTGGTGTAATTCGAAGAATTAACAGTTGAAGACATTTTTAACTCTTTCCCCATGAGGGTGGTCAATACATCGTGCTCAGTTTGGCGGATATCGTTTTGCATCATGGTCAACTTTGCTAAAGAAGAAACGAGCGGAAAACCTTTAAAGTTGGCTTCGATCCAACGTTCATCCAAATTGTCTTTGTTCTTGATGTTGTTGTTTTGATCTCCTGTAAAGAAACGAGCTTCTACCAATTCGATATATTCCGGATACTGACTCCCAAACACTTGGATGACTTCCATTTTATAATCTTGAATCATACCGATGAATTCATCGGCTTTGTCACCGGCTCCTTCTTTAAACCATACAACATCCAAGGCATCCCCCTTGTCCATTTCGGCATATTTTTCAAGATTCGGATCTTTGATTCTTTGCTTTTCCGTAATGGTTGTCTTGATATCTTCAATTTTGTTGAAGAACAAATCAGAACTCTTTTTGATTTGTTTGGCCGTCCGGTCGTGACCTACCCATTTGCCTCCTTTTTCTTGGGAGTTAACTTCGATATTTTCGTATAAATTACTATTTCCATCCGCAATGCGTGTATTGGCATCGGATATTTTGACAAACATCTGTCCAAAACCATCCAAAACCTCTTTACTCACGTTGAGTGCAAGCATGGTAATAAAAACCAGGTACATCAAACTTATAAGTTTCTGCCTGGGGGTTTCTTTTGCGCCTGCCATAATTTATTTTTTGTTCATTGCAGAAAGCATACCTCCGTAGACACTGTTGAGTTCTGCTAGGTTTGCTGAAAGCGATGCCATTTGTGATTGAAGAAGTTCAGCGTTCTGATGAATTTTATCATTGACGTCTGTTTTTCCTTGTGCATCCTGTATTTGCTTTTGATAGTTGGCATTCAACTGTTCCAATTGCGCCGCTGCTTTAGCCAATTCACTGGAATAGTTTTGTGAGGCCGAGGCTGCTTCGGAAGCAGGGGTTAATGCCTTTGCTGTATTTTCTAAGTCTTTGATGCTTTTTGTTAAGCCGTTCATCAAGTTGACATCCAACTTGGCCTCTTGCATCAAAGCATCAATTTTGGAAGAAAGACCGCCGTCCCCAGCTGCCGCTGCAGGCTTCTTTTCTCCCCCTTTTATTTTTTTTACGTAGTCCGTGTGTTCTTCTTTAATTTCACCCGTATTTAAGGCAGATACAGTAAAGATTAATGCCTCTGTTCCTAATCCTAATCCAAGGACCAATCCTCCTGTGATGGGACCTATTTCCAAGTGAAGAATTTTAAAAAGTGCTCCAATAATTACTACTGCACCCCCGAGTCCAAAAAGCATATGCATCGCAACCTTACTTCTTAGTCTTTTGTTTAAAGCTTTGTCATTCATTTTAAAATAATTTAAGTTTTGTTATAAAAATAGGAATAAAAGTTTAAAACTATTTGATTTTGACTTTTTGCGAACCTAAATAGTCTTGAACGGTTCTGAAACCAATATAACTTCGTGCTGTATCGGCATATTCGTAATCCCTTGAGCTTACTCTTAGAAAATAGGCTACATCTTTCCAGGATCCGCCACGAACTACTTTACGCTTTTCATAATCAAAAGACATATTTGGATTAAGACTGGCTACATAATCATAAGCACCGGTTTCATAAGAGGAATTTGTCCATTCGGCCACATTACCAGCCATATTATAGAGGTTATAATCGTTAGGCAAATAGGATTTCGCTTCAACCGTATAGACGGCTTGATCAGAAGCATAGTCCCCCCGCAAAGGTTTAAAGTTCGCAAGGAAGCAAGCCCGGTCGTTCAACAGATAGGGTGCTCCCCAAGGATAGGTTCCCGAAGGAATTCCACCTCTGGCTGCATATTCCCACTCCGCCTCGTTGGGCAGTCTGAATCTACTTACATTAGGCTTTCCTTTATTTCTTTGATAAGAATTTTTATACTTCGTTCTCCAATTACAAAATGCCACCGCCTGCTGCCAAGAAACCCCAACTACTGGATAATCCTGATAGGCCGGATGGGAGAAATAATCGTTGTGCATGGGTTCATTATAGGAGTAGGTAAAATCCTTGATCCATACTGTAGTATCCGGATAGATTTGAATTTGTTTCTGTTTTATAAAAGGTTTACGATCAATAAATTGCTTTCGTGTTCTTTTCGATTCGGCCGCTGCACCTTCTGCGTCAAACCAAGTGTACTTATAGACCAACTTTTCAACGTCCAATTTGATTTGTCCATCATACCAATACTCGGGAGGCAAATACAGCGAATCCATAATCTCGGCGTAGTTCTGATCCACATAGTCCTCCGTGTTCCAAGTCAAATCGGCATCCCAGTTGAGTGCACGTCCCGCATAAAGGTCTTCGTTGACATCGTAATAGTTTTCACGCATGTATTTTTGAAACTCCGAGAGTTTGGAAGTATCCGCATCTTGAAAAGAAAACTCACCGATACCGTCTTTGTTGTCTTCTCCCAACTCTAATTCATCGGCCTTACGAGCCAACATGGCTAGAGCGATGGAATCCTTAACCCAGTATACAAATTGACGATACTCACTGTTAGTGATTTCGGTTTCGTCCATATAAAAGTCGGGAACCGTTACGGTTCTTGCTGGCGCATTTTGAAGTTGGGCGACATCCTCATCGGCTTTTCCCATAATGTAGGCACCGCCTTCAATAAGGGTCATTCCAAAGGGTTTTTCGCCATACCATTTCTTTTGCTTCACCCCAATGAGTTCCCCGCGATTTTTACTTCCGCAGGAAAGGAGGAATGAAGTTAAGATAACAAAAACAAGAAGTTTTTTCATGAATATACCAATTGTACTTTAGCTATATGCCTCTTTGGGCATAAATCTAATTATTTTTTAACTATAGTTATACTATTATTCGAAAT
>Ga0181596_10001342_pt1 | contig 25144 bp, 21 predicted proteins | sample 041ome_6_FD_148655 | JGI IMG/M metagenome (GOLD analysis project Ga0181596, IMG submission 148655) | Coastal salt marsh microbial communities from the Groves Creek Marsh, Skidaway Island, Georgia - 041402US metaG (spades assembly) | ecosystem: Environmental > Aquatic > Marine > Intertidal zone... | reverse complement strand
CATTTTTTTTATATAGAATATTCTTACCATTATCATCACAACACCATTCATAAATGATTTTTTGGAAGTCATCGAAATCGCTTATAGTCGCTTCATCGTCAATAATAAAATCATATATAGAACAACCTAACCGACATAGATCAAAACTATAATTGGGATCAATGCGTTTTTTTGATGGCTCATAAAACGGTCCAAAGTTATATTGTGAATTGGCATCTCCGTCCTTCTTAAAACTATCACTACAATATACGTTATTGTTGAATGTCACGATTGCGCGTCCAAAGTCGATGAGTTTGAATATTTTTCCATACGTGGGAACTTTATATTGAATGTTATTAAACACATAATAAATGTATGGAATGTCGGTAGTTTCATACATAATATTATTTGTATGTAAATCATTATGTGTAAATTTGAATGCCTTTTGAAGTGTAAGAAGAATCATAATAATTTGAAATAAAGCAGATAGATAATGCTCTATATCCAATTCTTTGCTATCATTCAAAAGATTATCAAATGTATTTTCACATTTAGATAGCCCAATCATAATGACCGGGAAATTATCAATATATGCATATAATGGTTCTTCGTCAACACTACTGTCGTAATCTATTTCGCTGATCGATGAAGTGTATGAATGTCTGGATTTCTCTTCTTCATCGGAAACACTACTGGATGAATTACTATCTGAATCACTTGTATTGCTCTCAGTATCACTTATATCACTATCATCGCTGTCGTTGTTACTATGAATATTTGTGTGTTCTTCCAAGTTATCAATCGATAATTCAAGTAATTCAGGCTCAGGTAGTGATGTTATTTTATCATCACTTTCACAAGGTAAAGCATCAAATGAAACAGGACTAAATGTCATATCAGTGAAATCGTTAAACGAAATATCGTCACTAAATGACAATGCTTTTTTATGCTTTAATGTATATTGTTTTGCTTCATTTTGTAAAAGTCCTTTTGAGAAAATATTGGTATGAAATAGTTTTCCAATATGTTCTTGAAAGAAATCCTGTTCTTGTAAGAATTCAATATCATCAGCTATATTCATTCTAAACTTTTTTTGAATACCAACAATAGAACCAAAATATTCAACCCCGTGTTTGAAATTGTATTTTTCATATAAAAGATTAATTAAAGCACAAGTGAAATTATCAACATATGAAGCATTATGGATAGATCTCAATTTCTCATGATACTCTTGACTTTCACATTGTTTGACAATATTTGTAATATGTTTATCATATTTATATTTCCCCATCATATAATGACACGGGTCTAAAAGAGGTGCATATTTGAAGAAGATGTTTTTTTGCCTTGTATTTCCATTATTATCAATCACTTGTTTATTATCATAAATATGATATGTATGATTAAATTGTAAATTGGTGGAAGAAAGATCCAATACATCAAAATAGTTATAAATCGGATTATAAAAAGTAATATTTGAAATATCATATGGAAAATAATCTAATTCATCGCAGTCCCAAGATTCTAAATTTGGGGTATGTTCGATCATCTTGATTTCCATATTTTAGCTAAACCTATAATAATGTATTCTAATTTAATATTTACAGAGATCAAACTTATATAATAAGTGCGTTAGTAAATCATTTAGATAATATTAATATAGTATAGTAAAATGACTTTAGAATTAAAAAAATTTGACATGCGACATATAACATTCAAGCCTGATGAAAATAAAGGCCCTGTAATAGTATTAATTGGTAGACGTGATACTGGTAAATCCTTTTTAGTTCGTGATTTATTGTATTATCATCAAGACATACCTATTGGTACAGTAATATCGGGAACAGAAGCCGGTAATGGTTTTTACGGTCAACACGTGCCAAAATTATTCATCCATGAGGAATATAGTTCGGTATTAATAGAGAATATATTGCGACGACAGAAGGCGGTTCTCAAACAAGTGAAAAAGGAAACGGATACATATGGGAAAACGAAAATAGATCCGCGTGCTTTTGCGATTCTTGATGATTGTTTATACGATCAATCGTGGACCCGTGATAAGTTGATGCGATTATTATTTATGAATGGAAGGCATTGGAAAATTATGTTGATTATTACGATGCAATATCCTTTGGGTATTCCGCCAAACTTGCGTACAAACATAGATTATGTTTTTATCCTTCGCGAACCTTACATGACAAACCGAAAGCGCATATGGGAGAACTATGCATCTATGTTTCCAACATTAGAATCATTCAGTGCAGTAATGGACCAGACAACAGAAAATTATGAATGTCTTGTAATCAATAACAACGCTAAGTCGAACAAATTAAACGACCAAATTTTCTGGTATAAAGCAGAGAACCACCCGGATTTCAAACTCGGTTCAAAAGAATTCTGGGAATTATCAAAGGGGTTGGGTTCAGATGACGAAGATGAGGCATATGATCCGAGCAAATCAAAAAAGAAATCTGCCGGCCAACAAATTAATGTTAAAAAATCAAAATGGTAAAAATTGAATAAGTGTATAATAATCATATATTTACAATTATTATATAACGATGGACTCAAACCTACTGGATAGTATTAAGCAACGTATTTCAAAAAACGAATATGACAATTATGAAAATCTTCTTCTCCCATCTTTGTCGTATACGCAATCCAAGCTTGCATATGATACTCTTATAAAATTTAAGAAATTGAGTAAGCCTGATGATTATGTATGTTATGGGTCTTGGGGTCAGTTAAATCAAATGTGCTGTTTAAACAATAACAACGAATTCTATATATTTACAATCATCGAAATCCATGACGACGAATATATTCATAATAGTAGCTATAAAATACAAAGTCTATTTCAATTGAACGACGACTATCTATACAGTTTGAATATTGATTAACATAAATTATGAATCTACATTTCCACTAATATCAACTATTACATCATCATCTATTATATCATTATTTTCTATTATTTCAGCAGATTGCGTGACATTCAAATCCAGACTAGGAACACGAGAACGAGGAGGACTATCATCAGGGGTTTGTGGTGCAAAACGGAATTGAATATCTTCTGTTTCATCATCGCTATCAATAGACATTTCATCACTATCATAAATATAATCGTGTGGAGATGGAGAACGATCATATCGATGATTTAAAAATCCACTATATTTATAGCTATGAGGTCCTAATTCAAGAATGCGATTATAGATTATATTTTGACATATAAATTTGTTTTCATACATATGAAATACGCTATGTGGTTTTTCCATATAATGAGATGTTAGAAATTCATTGTCTACATTGATATTAGGATTGAAAAAGATATACTTATCATGATATTCGTGTGAACTGATGAAATTATTATGATCGCGCGATCTGATAATAACTCTCCCAAATGTAGGATTGTATTCAATAAAATTGATAATATTCGCTTTGAATATGGAAAGTTTTTGAAAATATTCGTGGTATGTTAACGAATATTTTACTTGCATAAAATGCAAATAGAAAGGTTTGAATGCTTGAATTAAAGTTGTATTTGGGAATTTATCATTAATATTGATGTGATTTGTTTTGATTGTAAATAGACGATTAACACAACCAATCATTTTTTTTATCTCAATAACTAACTCTTGTTGACAAAGATTATCGACATAATGTTTTATGTTTCGTTTTAACAAATAACTATAATGAGTGTTTTTGATAGATGTAATGTCAAAATTACATTCAAAGAAATAATCAAATGTGTTATTTTGATACATAGTATTAAATTTATACTTAAAATAGATATTATATAGTGTAGACTTTGAAAAAACCATATTATTATATGGATTTTTAACAAATCTCGGTGAAATAAAGAAGAAATCTCCTGATGTAAGATTATGTTCTATCATATTCAATATATCACATATAGTGAAGTAGTATAATTTCTTATTTTGACATATTATAATACTATGTTTAGATGTAGGGTCAATTTCTGCCATTTTAATATCAAATGTAATTTGCTTAGGATATATTTTTTGCTTAACAATTTCACGGAATTTAATAAGTGCGAAGTAGATCTTTTGAATCTTTCGAAAGTTTTCTTCGAAAATAGATTTTGTGTCATTACGTGTAAACGGTGCGTCTAATATTTCTTTATATAACTCAAATTTGGTAATATGTTTATATACACAGAAATCAATGTAAAATCGTTTTACAAAGTTATTATGATGCGAATTAACATCATATTCATTAATAAGAATTTCTTCTTCTAATTTGATATATTTTTCAAAGTCATCGCCAATATTAATATATTGATATTCTTTTTTACATTTATAGAAATTAAAAATAATCTTTTTGAATAGTGCTTTACACATCTTACTAATAAATAGTGTAATATATTTATACTATTTATTAAAACAAATTTTAATCCTCCTTTTTATTCAACATATTCTGTAAGATTGCTTCGTTGTTAGCTGTTTGTGATTCTTCTGTTGCCACTTCGCGGCTTTCAAAATCAACGGTTTCAGAAACACCAATAAGATTTCCTTCTTCATCGATGGTTTGTGTGAGAACATTACCAGTTTGTTCGGCATTCTTGATATTTTCCTCTATTGCCTTGCGTTTTGTTTCACGAACACGAGCTTCGAATTCTTCTTTAGCTTTCATTTCATTTTTCATTTTCTCGTTATGAAGTTGATTGAGTTCTTCTTCCATGAATTCTACCCGTCCAGTCTTATACGCATCAGGATCCCAAGGAATCCACATACCAACAGGTCCAACAAAGATATCGTGATTCGGGTCAATTTCACGGAGTTTCTTGCAACGCATTTCAGCCTCATCTTGATTATTATACACACCGCGAATTTTTAGTCCACGAACAGATGTTTGGAATGAATGTTTAAGATTAAACTTTTCATTCAAACGTTCTTCATTTTTATCCAAAAACGTCTTGTAATCATCGTCAATGGGTGTAGATTGGAGTTTTTCATTTTCTTCTTTAGCAAACTCATTCAAATCCTCAATTACCTTTTCTGCTTGAATATTGTATTTATAAGAAATAAATTGAAGAAATTCAAAAAATTTAGAGAACGATTTAGTATAATCCCAAGTCTTTACAAATTCTTCCATAAGGAAAAGTTCTCGTTTTTTCAATATATTTTCCGGAGAAACAAAGGAAAGGCATGCAAATTTTTGTCCGGAAATAGGAGCATCTTCATCGCATAAATCAACATATTTAGGGTTTGGTTTCCCATCTACCATTTTTCGTTCAAAAGATGACATTATATAATTATTTAGTGATGGTATTTTTATATTTGTTTGTAAATAATTATATTTGTATATAATATATTATGAACGGTGTATTAGACTTCCAAGAACTTGTCAAGCGCGTGGTAAAATACCTTGTAGAAGGTTTAGTGGTTGCTATTGTAGCATTCTCCATCCCCAAGAAACAATTGAATGTTGAAGAAATTATTGTTATTGCACTTGCTGCTACAATGACATTCAGCATCCTTGATGTATTTGTCCCTGCTATGGGTCAAACTGCCCGCACAGGTGCTGGATTCGGTATCGGTGCCAACCTTGTCAAATTCCCCCGTATGATGTAAATACATATTTAAAAATACTAAACCCAAATTAATATATTGATATTTTATATATTAATTAAAATATGAACGAAAAGGAAATGTTAATGTTTTATCATACCGCATTACGCAACGTCGGTCTATATACATCAGTATCATTTGCGTCTTTAGGGTATAGTCGTGTATACCGCCATAACAATTATTTATACAATAATCTACTTATTATAGTTAGTTTAATCTTTACTATTATTGCATTTTCTATTAACTATATATTATTGAATGAACTTTATGATTTTTCAAAAAAGAATGATGATGTTACACGTATAGACAAGTGGATATTCATACCGGAAGTCATTATGGTAATTGAAGTCATTTTAATCATTCTTGCGTGCGTGACATTATATTATCACATATAAATAATACACTATTAAACAGTTGGAAAAAATTGCCAATCAAGCTCCTTACATACTTCTTTCCAAATCATATCTTGTTCTAGTTGTTTATCCCTATCTTTCATCATAGGTATAAATGGTAAATATTGTGTTTGGTCGAGAAGCACACATAACTGATAGAGTGTATATGTATAATTGAAAAAATTGGTCCTACTTGGCGGACAATGAAGCGCCCAAGGTTTCTGAATCTCAATAAATAATATACACAATGTTTCGTGTAATTCTTCGTTCATGAGTGGCGGTTTGATACCAAAAAGTGAATTAATATATTGAATATGTTCGAAATATTTATTTAATCCCAATTTACGTAGAATTTCTCGCATTTTATTGTAATTCAACTCGCGCATATCTTCGATACGTTCCTTTTTAATCCGCCTTTTAATTGCATCAATCACCTCGTCGGGTATTTGAGTCGTTTCTTTTGCTTGAAATTGTGCCAAAATTTCTTTGAAATGGTTTAATCGGATATATGCTGTATACGACACTTCGTTAGGAGGTTCCTTGTTTGAAGGCTTGTTACTATCTACAATATATGTAATGAATTTTCCACATTTATTATTATTACAAATCATAATACCTTCTTCCTCTTGGGCGATCATTTCACCGATTTGACAAAAATCGCAATTATCACAGTTAATGATAAAATCGTTGGTAATAAGTGTTTCATTATCCACATTTTTCCAGAATTTTCTATATAATTGTTTGGATTTTCTATATTTATCTTCTTCAATATTTTCACTTACATTATTCGTTTTCTTTATTTTGAAGAAACTATGCATCGCTTTACTGTTACGCTTAACATTCGCATTATTATTAATTTGCTGTTTTTCTTCAAAGTAGTTGAAAATGATTTTACTATTTTCTAGGAAGTAATTTTTTTTTATATTGGATAAACGCTTTATTTCAGTTCGAATCTCAGTTATTTTATCTTTCATATTCATAATACTATCAACCTTATTCCGTGGCATCGTTTTCAATTCCTTTTTTAATTCTTCCTTTTCTGCTTGTAAATTTGGTATTAATGTATCGTCAATACTTTTAAAATATGCTAACATTTCATCGTGTTTTATATCTATGGATATAAGTTGTGAATTTGGGTTATTTGACATTTTAATTAAACATGCATCATTTAGTTTATATATATTTTACACCAAAATATATAAATCGTCCAAATAATCGAAATAAACTCAACTTATCTTGTATATAATGACAAACATACAACATATAATAACGGAATTGAAAGCACCCAATAAAACTATAGAAATAAATTCAAAGCAGTTTCAAAAAATGGTATTTATAACAAATGCGATAGACGATGGATGGAGTGTAAAGATGGTAGATGAACGATATATATTTTCCAAAAAACATGAAAATAAAAAGGAGGTATATAACAAAACATATTTAGAGAAATTTATACTGACAAGCCAAGAATTACAAGGTATTTAACAACGATATATATTTTCATCTAATAATGCTGTTGAAAGATCTATATGGTCTATTTTTTCACTTTCACATGTTTTTTGATTGTTATCTATATCACAATTTTTAGCGTCTTCTATATCATCATCTACATCACATAAACCGTATGACATAATCATCATCAATTTATAACATTTATCAAAAACCATCATTAATACATATAAACTGTGATTTTGTTTATATATATTTAGGAAATTTAGACAAAATTTTTGTAAAAAAAAGAATTAATTCGTATTTTTCTGAAATTATTTTCTTTATACATAATATATAGTAGAAAAATGGGTGGAGCTCTTATGCAACTCGTAGCTTACGGCGCTCAGGACGTCTTCCTTACCGGAACTCCTGAAATCACATTCTGGAAAGTTTCTTACCGTCGCCACACAAACTTCGCGATGGAATCTATCGAACAAACTTTCTCCGGACAAGCTGACTTCGGTCGTCGCGTAACATGCACAATCAGCCGTAACGGTGATCTTGCTTATCGCACCTACCTCCAAGTCACACTCCCCGAAATCAACCAAGGTATGGCAAACTCCTCAGAAACATTAAATGCCCGCTGGTTAGATTTCCCCGGTGAACAACTCATCGCTCAAGTTGAAATTGAAATTGGTGGCCAACGCATTGACCGTCAATACGGTGACTGGATGCACATCTGGAACCAACTTACACTTTCTTCCGAACAACAACGCGGATACAACAAGATGGTCGGCCACACAACACAACTCACACACGTAGTTGATGCCTCTTTCGCCGCCATCTCTGGACCCTGCGCTTCCTCTTCTGCTGCCCCCCAAACATGCGCTGCCCGCAAGGACCTCCCCGAAACAACACTTTACGTTCCCCTTCAATTCTGGTACTGCCGCAACCCCGGTCTTGCTCTTCCCCTTATTGCCCTTCAATACCACGAAGTCAAGATCAACATCGATTTCCGCGCCATCGGTGAATGCTTATGGGCCGTATCTGGAACAGCCTCTGCTTCCCAAGCCTACCAACAATCCCTCGTTGCTGCCTCCCTCTATGTTGACTACATCTTCCTCGACACAGATGAACGCCGCAAAATGGCCCAAAACCCCCACGAATACCTCATCGAACAAGTCCAATTCACAGGTGATGAATCCGTAGGTTCCTCCTCCAACCGCATCAAACTTAACTTCAACCACCCCTGCAAAGAACTTGTATGGGTCGTCCAACCCGATGCCAATGTTGATTACTGCAGCTCCCTTGAAAATGAAAAAGCCTTATTTGCTCTTAAGGGCGCCCAACCTTTCAACTACACAGATGCTCTTGATGTCCTCCCCAACGACATCACCGCCTTCGCCACCAAGGCTGATGCTCTTGACATGGTTGATGGCAACGCATTCACAGATGCCCCCGCCGATGAAGCCGGTAAATCTGTTGGTGATGCTGCTTCTTATGTCCTCCAAGAAGCCTCCCACGAAATGCACTGCTGGGGTGAAAACCCTGTCGTCACAGCGAAACTTCAACTTAACGGACAAGACCGCTTCTCCGAACGTGAAGGTTCCTACTTTGACGTCGTCCAACCCTTCCAACACCACACACGTGCCCCCGATGCCGGTATCAACGTATACTCCTTCGCTCTTCGCCCCGAAGAACACCAACCCTCTGGAACATGCAACTTCTCCCGCATCGACAACGCTGTCTTACAACTTGTTCTTTCCTCCAACACAGTATCTGGCACAAACACAGCCAAGTGCCGTGTATATGCCGTTAACTACAACGTCCTCCGCGTAATGAGTGGCATGGCAGGTGTTGCTTACAGCAACTAAGCATAATGTCTTTGCTTAGAATTTAAACTATAAAAATAAATAAACAATAAAATGAAATATTTTCATATTTTATTTTAGAAAAGGAATATAAAAGCATATATGAATTATAAGTATTAGGATAAAACACGTCAGTATGGTATCGTTTTCCGAAGAATGCGAAGCGTTGAAAAATCTATTGTCTGTTTTTGGTTTAAAATCATCAAGAAAAGATGACTGTGAAAAAGCTTTTCAAGATATCCAAGGTATTATTGATAATCTAGGGTCCTGGTTTATGAGTGATATTATCCAACTATTGATCGAACATATCAAAGTATCCATGCGTCTGGATAAAGAATACAGTTATAAGGTATTGAAGTATATTATTGAAAATCGTAAAGAAAACATCCGTATTACTATGCCGTACTTGGTTCCATTTGTATGTGGTGACATTAATGATGTAGTTAAAAACGTAAGTGCTATTTCAACAGAAACGTTGGAACAACTCCTGTATTGTAGTAATAATAGTGATTTGGATGTATTTATTCCTGTTGTATTGAAAGGAATGAAGGATACCAAGACAATTTACGATGCGATTGAAAAATTGGCAAGTTGTGTATTCGTTCAAAACGTAGAAGCACCGGCTCTTTCCATTACAATGCCTATTATTATGCGGGGATTAAACGATAAGAAAACAGCAACCCGTCGTCTTACGTGTGTTATTATTGACAATATGTGTAAGCTTATCGAACATCCTAAAGAAATCACACCATTTTACAATGATTTGAAAACAGCAGTAACACGTTGTAATGAAGCAATGAGTGATCCAGAAGCCCGTAAAGTTTGTGAGCGCGCTTTAACTACGTTGAAAGAATGTTGTTTGGATAATGAGAATGTGAATTTTTACAAGAGCGTGGATGATTTCAAAGATATGTTAAATAAAACACAAGAAAAGCATGGTATTCAATTGTCAAGCGAAAATAGTAACGATTTGGCAATACTATCAACAAATATGTGTAATAGTCATTATTTTGATGTGGATGCTTGGAAATCGCAATACAATACATATAACGCATCTGTTCTAACAGACGATTTGTTTGAATATGCGAAGAGCACGTTTGTAGTGAAAGAGAATATTTTTGAGGATAATGAAGAAGGAAAGGATTTGTATAAGGGTGTGTTTTCACTTGCGTATGGTGCTCTTACTTTGCTGAATAATACACATTTACATCTTAAACAAAACCGTTTCTATGGTCTTCTTGGACCGAATAACTGTGGTAAGACTACAATGATGCGTGCGATTGCGAATGAACAGGTGGAAGGTTTCCCCAAGAAAGATGAGTTACGCACAATTTTTGTAGAACATGAAATTCAAGAAATGGAAGTAGGTGAAGATGAGAAGGGTTTTCCTATATTGAATATTGATTTATGTGGTATTGATTGGGTCGTTCATTGCTGTAATGTAGTATATAAAATGGAACCTCTTGTAACTGCCGAACAAGTGGAAAAAGTAATGCATGATATTGGTTTTGGATATGCAAAGAAAGACATTGGTAAAGACAGAGCAGCAGATATGGGTATGGGTATTACTACTTACTCGGGTGGTTGGAAAGTGAAAATGCAATTGTGTGCGGCAACGCTGATGAATGCAGATATTCTTATGCTTGATGAGCCTACCGGGCATTTGGACGTTACCAATATTGCGTGGATTAAGAACTGGTTGAAAGATTTTATGTCTGGTGGTGGTTCTATTATTGCTACCTCACACGATTCATCTTTCTTAAATGAAATGTGTACGCATTTGATTGACTTCCAAAATCGTAAGTTGAAGATGTTTACAGGAACTCGTGGAAATGTGCTACAAGATTTCGTAGAAAAATATCCGGATAAAAAGAAATACTTTGAACTTCGCAATGATGTAGTCAAATTCAAATTCCCAGAACCCGGACAACTTGAAGGCGTTAAAAGTAAATCCAAGACATTGTTGAAAATGAATGATGTTACCTATCAATACCCCACACGTGATACACCCACAATTTTTGACATTAATTTAGAATGCTCGCGTGTCTCCCGTGTAGGTGTGATTGGAGCAAATGGTGCTGGTAAATCAACGGCCATCAAAATTTTGATCGGGGAATTGAAACCACAAATTGGTACAGTTACAAAACATCCGGATTTGCGTATGGCATATATCGCACAACACGCATTCCATCATCTTGAAAAACATTTACATAAAACACCGACACAATATATTATGTGGCGTTTTGCGGGTAATGAAGACAAAGAAGGATTAGATAATATTAACAGTGGAGAAGTAAATGAAAATGACATCAAGAAATATTACTTAGTAACTACCGATGTAGATTTGGAATTGAAAATGTGTGAATCCACTGGTGAAGAGAAGAAAGCTGTTTTCCCCGAAGCAATTTCAGCACGTCGTGAAAACAAGAAGTTGAAGGTGAAAGAATATGAAGTCAAATGGAAGGGACGTCCTGAGGAAATGAAAATGTGGGTGCGACGCGAAATTCTTATCAAGATGGGTGCTATCAAACTCGTCCAACGACACGACGAGAAAGAAGCAGTGATGGCTGGTCTTGCTTCCAAAACACTGACAACAAAGGATATTGAAAAACACTTTGCTGACTTTGGTATCGATCAAGAACAAGCGAATCACACCCTTATTAAATCACTTTCGGGCGGTCAAAAGGTAAAAGTAGTCCTTGCAGCGTCTTTATGGCAAAATCCTCACTTGGTAATTCTTGATGAGCCTACTAACTATTTGGATCGCGATGGTCTTGGTGCACTCACCTCTGCTATTCATAGTTTTGATGGCGGTGTTGTGATTATTTCACATAACAAAGAATTTACCAATGCTGTTACAAGTGAAAAATGGATTATGGAAAAAGGTCGTCTTCGCAAAGAGGGCGAGTCAGTAGAGAAGAATGAAGAAAGCAATGGAGAAATTAAACCAAAAGAGGAAACTGTATTTGATTCATTTGGTAATGAAATGAAGGTTGAGCGTAAAGTAGCGCTTACGGATAAGGAAAAGAAACGCGAAATCAAATCTATTCAAAAACAAATTAAGGACGGGAAGAAGAAAAAGACACTGTCAGAAGATGAGATAGCAGAGTTGGAAGAAAAACTAGAACAGTTACAAAACGAATAAATATCACAGTAAATATATATAAATAAATAATTAATATTGATACTATAACAATTTATAGTATTAATATGTCTACATCACAAAATAAATTATCCAATACACAAAATGACCTTTTGTTACAAAGTCTTTTGAATTATTACAATGATACAAATAAATTGGATAAAATCATCAATATTATAAACGGAAATTCAAATGTATCCCTTCGTATAATAGATTGGTTTGTCACGAATTATTCCAAGATGAATTATGTTGTGTATATGCATAATGATAAACGATTCAAAGTGTTCCACGAATATAAACTCAAATTAAAGGCGTATTCCAAAAAACGGTTCGATCCATTTTGCCGTTGGGACCGCATTACAATCCCATATAACGACACACATAACATGGAAACAACATTAGGACAGCTTAATTTTTTTAGATGGGCTCTGGATTATGGTATTATCGATTATATTGAAAATAATTACGGTGTAATCGAAGAAGATATGAATCAACGCAACAGCACGTCAAAGAAAAAAACAACTATAAATACTGTTGATAATACTAAAACGCGAAAACGAAGGGAAGAATTGTCGGTGTCTGCTTGTAAGTGTGTGAAACGTGAAAACGTCCATATTATTGTCAAATTTCAGTAATTACAATACGAAATTATAAATTTGTTTAATCCATTTATCCATATATGTGATATTTGATTCATTACATATATCATTCATATTATGATCTGTATCAATAATCAACATGTTTTCTTTATGTTCGTAATTAGCAATCCATTCTTCGTGATATTTATGACATTTTTGAAGATATTCAAGTGGAATTCCCTCTTCGCCACTTCGGTTGCGTTTGTTTATACGGGATTGACACGTTTCGGGATTAGCGTTAATATAAATGAGCCCCTTTGTTGGAAATTCGTCTTTATAGAGTTCGTAAAATTGTAAATACACGTTATAATTGATTGTTTCTATTTTTCCATCGTCGTGAAGCATTTTGGCAAATATATTGTAATCTGCCTCCAAAGAACGTTCACAAATGATGATTTTTGCTTTTGGTTTCTTTTTCATTTCGTTTTTCATTTTCAATAATCGTGTTGCAAATGCCATTACTTGAAAGGGGAATGCGTATTTGTCTTGGTTTTCATAGAACTTTGTTAGCATATTTACACCGTTATTATCTTGAATGTTTTGCCACATATCAAGTGGTTCGGATACAAAGATTATATTTTCATCATTAACGAGTTTATCCTTTAAGAACTCTATAAGAGTGGATTTACCAGCGCCAATATTTCCTTCGATTGAAAATACTTTGTATCCTTGGTAGATAGACATTTTATATATAATGTATTTATTTTATAATAACAGATTATATGTATTCGAGCCTTTCAATTTTTAGTGCTTGTGATGGTTTATAATTTAACATATCAAGTGTTTCAGTAGTCGTTCTGAAAAGTTCAGAGCCGTATATATCCTGTAAACACAACCATTCAAACATTCCGCCACGATATAAATATAACCGTCTAAACCCCATCCTTCTGAGTTGTTCTATTTTATTATCAACTGTTTTATCACAACAATTCATACCATATACAATAATATCACGGTCATACCTGTAATTATCAATTAACGAATTTATCATTGACGTTTCCTGTCCTATTGATAATGTGTTGATTATGAGACATTGCTGTTTATCTGGTTCTAACGTGTTTATAATTATATATCTATTATCATTTATTGCTTTCTGCATATCCTGAAAATTCACATCTTCAATATTTGTGTTTTTATTAAAAAATGACAACATTAATCGTTATTATGTATATCAAAATCATTTTATATTCTGTAAGGTAAAAATTGATTCGTTATACAATATTTTTGTAATAAGATATAAAATTTCAGTAATTTATAAACTATGGATCTACGACAGATTAAATTATCTAAGCAAGAATGGGACAGTATTGAGAAACCGATTTCCGACGAGGAAAAGGAGATTCTCAACATGATCGATTCGGGATACGAAAATCCCAAAGTTTATTTCAATCATCACAAATCGTTATTATCATTTTTGAAATTTGACAATAATGAATCATTCCATGGATATCTATATGAAAGGTATTTTAAATCCCGCATTGAAAAAATTCACAAAAAATACATCAAAAATAATGAAATAAAAATAAATACACAAGAAAAAAACAAACTCAAACGTCTTAATAGCGCAGATACAATTCGCATTCAACATTTCGACGAAACAATTCAAAATAATGAATCGCGGATATTTGAATTCATTCTTATCGAGCTATGTTATAATATTATGAAATATATGTCAAAGAAGAAAACCAATTATGTATCCTATTTGTATACCCTTATCCATATTAAAAAGTCATCCATTCATAACATTAATACATTCATTATTGATTTTGTAGATAAGATTATTGAATATGCTTCTCCAAATGTTAAGAGTCACGACATCTTGAAAAATGCTCCACTATTTATTGAAAAGAATGAATATCTTATGAAGTATTCAGATAAGACCTTATACAGTCACCAAAAAAACATTTATAGTATTTTCAATAACAAGAATCATTCTCCAAAGTTAGTTCTCTATTCTGCTCCAACTGGAACTGGAAAAACGATGACACCCATTGGTTTGTCAAACACATATCGTATTATATTTGTATGTGTGGCGCGACATATTGGTCTTGCGCTAGCAAAATCAGCTATTACACTCGGTAAGAAAATTGCGTTTGCGTTTGGTTGTGAAAGCGCTGATGATATTCGTCTTCATTACTTTGCGGCAAAAGAATATACACGCAATTATAAAAGTGGAGGTATTTACAAAGTAGACAATAGCGAAGGTGATAATGTTGAAATTATGATATGCGATGTTCGCTCTTACTTGATATCCATGTATTATATGAAAAATTTCAATAATGAAGAAAATATCATTACATTTTGGGATGAACCTACGATTACATTGGACTCAGAGGAACACGAACTCCATAGCATTATACATAAAAACTGGAGCAGAAATGTAATCCCAAATATGGTATTATCTTGTGCGACACTCCCGGAAGAACAAGAAATTATGCCTGTAATTATGGATTTTAAAATGAAATTTGGGGATATGACAACAACATACCACATAAACAGTAATGATTTCAAAAAGTCCATTCCATTACTGTCAAAGGAAAGTAAATGTATGCTTCCGCATAATATGTATAGCGAATATAACGATATTATGAAATGTGCCAGGTATTGTTCTACGCATAAAACATTATTGCGATACCTTGATTTGGAATCTATTGTAGAGTTTATTTACTACATTCACGAAAACAAGATGATTGATAAAGATTATAGCATAGATGAATATTTTGGAAACGATATTTCAAAGATTACAATGATGTCGATTAAAGAATATTATCTTATCTGTTTGGAAAATATTGAAGAAGATAATTGGAAACAGGTGTATAATGCGTTGAAACACGGTCAGCAATATAAGTTCCCGAATTATAATATACAACGAACTACTTCTATGCAAGACAAAAATAGCAGTCCTATTGCTAAGTCATATGAACTCAAACGAACAACAAGTGTATTTAAATCTGATGTAAAAGAATCAAAACGAACCGGTATACTATTAACGACAGAAGACGCACATACATTAACAGATGGACCTACTATTTACATTTGTGAAGATGTTCGTAAAATCAGTTCCTTCTATTTACAGCAATCCAATATTCCTATGCCCGAATATCAATCCATATTAACAAAAATCAATAAAAATAATGAACTATCAAAGAAGATTGAGAATTTGGAACGAGAAATAGATAGCCGAGAACAAATGAATAATGACGATGACGGTAAGGTGAAATATAAAAACCACGTAGATAATGAAACACGAAAACTTATCATTCAAGTAGAGAAATTACGTAAGCAAGTCGTTCGCACATCACTTGATAGTTTATATATTCCAAATAGTGTTCCCCATCAGGAAAAATGGGTTGGAACTGTATCTCAATCTCCATTTAAACCACAAATATCGGACGTCCACGTCAAACGTATTATGTTGTTACCCGTAGACAATATATATAAAGCGCTATTGTTGCTCGGTATTGGTGTATTGTTGGATAAGGATCACAGAGAATATAATGAGATTATGAAGGAAATGGCGGAAGAACAATTGCTGTTTATTATCATCGCCTCGTCGGATTATATTTATGGAACGAATTATCAGTTCTGTCATGGTGTGATTGGTAAAGACTTGGAAAATATGACACAGCAGAAGACAATGCAAGCTCTAGGTCGTATTGGACGAAATGGAATTCAACAGGAATATAGTGTTCGATTCCGCAACGAGGATATCGTATATAAACTATTCAACCAGGTTGAAGACAACACAGAAGCAAATAATATGAATAACTTGTTTTCAAGCGATGATTAATAGTATAATATACATTATCTGTTGTGTCACTTGTTATAATAAAAACATACTCATTTTTTATTATATTATTGGGTTTGGCTGTATAAGAGATAGAAGATAAACAATTAATTTACAATACCTTTTTGTAATCTGTTGCGTAAGGATTTCCTTTCAAAGCATCCATAATAGACGTATCATTACGGTCGTTGTTGATTCCATCATATAGTGTATTGTTATTTGATGCCGATACGCCGATTGTGTTTACTGATGGAGATTGGTATGGCATAGTGCTTGTAAGTGGGCGACTATTTTTTAATGCGTTATCTCTTTGAGCTGGTTTCATATTAATATGATGATTTGTTAATTTCATATTTCCGGGAACCATACGTCCTTTGATGGTTGAACTCTTAATATCATTATTGCGTTGGTTATATTCTGCTTCGTATGAGCGCATCTCTTGTGTTCCTTGTGCTGCACTTGAACCACCCGCATAGAAGAAATCACCCGTCTTTGTGCGAGCATTATTCACGGGTTGGTGTTCTGTTACCATATAAGCATCACCATTTTGTTGACGATTTACATTCAAGTGGAATTTGGATTTTTCCATTGTTTCGCGATGTGTAGTTGGCGCCTTTTGTGAAGGATCATATACATAACTTTCGGGAACATGGGTAGCAGGATTTTGATAAGGGCGCATATTTTCAGACGTATCTTCCTTACGTGTAGGACGCAACATATCCATCAAAGGAGTTACAGCAGCATTTATGGAATAACCAATTGCACCAAAATAATTGGTTTCATTACCAACAGAACGATTGTTGGGATATGCATTCTTGCTTTGAATACTGTAGTCACCAGTTGTCGGGGAAGCTTTGTTTACAGCACTGGCAACACCCAACGGTTTGGCGCCTAAATCAATATGACGGGATTTTTGAACTTGACCGGGTACATATTCGCCATTATTGTAATGACCGGCGACACCTTTATATTCGCGACCTGTTGTTTTACGGTTTGTATGACGGTCTATTTGAATAGAACGATTAGTTTCACCCTTTTCTAAACCTCCGGTGGTGAACCAACGATCGGGTCCATTTTCAAAATGTCTGTCTGGACGGTTCTTTTCAAATTTACCTTCTCTGCCAATATTCTTTACTTGAGACACAGCAGGACCTTCTAATCCAGCCAAAGATATACCACCAACGCGAGGATTATTATCTGTTCGTAATTCATCTACTGTCTTGGGCTTCCAACTATCACGTTCCATCATTCCTGAGTTAAATCCGTCCCCTCCTTGTGTTCCATATCCTAAACCTAAACCGGGTGCAACTTGTTCTTGTTTGAATGGTAATGTGTTTGCCATTTTCATACTTGCGTTTACACGAGATTGATAGAAGTCGTTTTCATTTGGCGCACCGTGAGCCCATTGATAGTTTTCACTCGGTTCAAACAAAGGCGATTGTTCTTTTTTTGATACATCTTGGGAACCTGAACCGGTATAACTATCAAGTAAAGATTCGTTTGTATTTTCATCTAATACAGGTGTGTGAGATTTTGAACCAAAATAGGGAACCATATTGTTGTGTTGAAAATAGTCAGAACCTACTTTATCACCTGTTAATGATTGGTATTCAATAGTATCGTCCATTATTCTAGATGAACCACTTTGAGTGAAATATTTATCTGTATATGCTTCTCCTGAATATTTGTTTACAGTAGATAATTGTGCTGTCTTGGGTTCTTGATGGTCTATAAAATCGGTTTCTGGATAATTTTTATCGGCTACATTTACATTGGGTAACCTTGATGTATTGAAACCTTCTTTCTTTTTCGTTTCTTTCTTATTTACAACATATAATGACCCTAATGCGAATAGAGGAACTAATGCTTCCATTATTTATATATAGTTATATAAAATAACTATATATTTTTCAATACCTATTTACTTTCCTGTGTAATTATCTTTTACTAAATTGCGGGAGCTTGAATTTATCATGATTTCTTTATTTAAGAAAGCTTGGGGATTTACAAACGGTTTTTCCCAACGATTTTGCTGCGTATCTACATACATCCAAGCTGGATGTGTATAGCGTGTTTCTTCAACAAAGGATTGCTCCGTGGTATACGAGCGTGTATACGTTTGTGCTTTGTGTTCTTCGTAATTATTCATATCAATATTATCACGATTCAACTTGCGACTCAAACCCTTTAAATCGCTTTCTAGATTTGTGGTATTGTTGTGTACGTTTGCACCCCATTTTTGTAACCGAATATGACTATCTTCCAAAAAAGGTGCTTGCGAACCTGGACCCGGAGTATTCAACATATATCTTCCTATAAAACTACTTTCTTCTATTTGTTTTTTTACTCGTGCTTCATCATCATAAAAACGTGTGAACGACATTAGTTAATATATATTGCGAAAAAAATTTAAAGTTCTCCATTCATTTATTATAAATACATAGTGATATGCTATGTCTAAATATGATTGTGAAGAATGAGTCTAAAATTATAACACGGATGCTCGAAAGTGTAGTTGGATATATTGATTATTTTTGCATTTGTGATACGGGTTCTCAAGATAATACTGTGGATATTATTACTTCTTTTTTCAAAACAAACCATATAGATGGTGTTGTAATCCATAATGATTTTGTTAATTTTTCATATAGTCGCAACTATGCATATCATTATGTTTGTCATCATATAGATTGTGTTACACATGTATTGTTTTTAGACGCCGATATGATTTTCAATACATCGTTATCCAAACAAGAATTACAAAACTTATATATTCAATACGACGCATGCTATTTGTATCAAGGTTCTCTAAATTGTCATTATAAAAATGTTCGTATTGTAAAAAAAAATCCTGATTATAAATATATTGGGGCCACTCATGAATACTTTGATTTATGTAACACTTTCCATATCCATACGATTAGCGATGATTTGTTGTTTATTAAAGACGTTGGAGATGGTGGTTCTAAAACCAATAAATTCCAGAGAGATATTCGCCTTCTTATAAATGCTTTAAACGAAGAACCAAACAATTCACGATATGTATTCTATTTAGCAAACAGTTATAAGGATTGTGGAGAACTTGACAAAGCAATTAAATGTTACTCAAAGCGAATTGAAATGGGTGGCTGGATACAAGAAGTGTGGTGTTCGTATTACTATATTGGATTATGTTATAACACACAAAATGATTATAAAAATGCTTTGTGGTATTGGTTGAAGGGTTTTGAAGTATTCGATAAACGTATAGAGAACCTCTATCAGATTGTGAAATATTATCGTATATGTTCTCAACACGAGCTTGCATATAGTTTTTATTTATTAGCAAAACGCTGCATGAATACGATTACATTAGAAAATCATTTGTTTTTAGAGAAGGATGTATATATGTATAAGTTGGATTATGAGTATTCCATCTTCGCTTTTTATGTAAATATGCGCGATAGTAGAATATATTGGAAGCTTATGCATAATACAATGGTGGATGGAACTACACACCAAAACATATGTGAGAATTATAGATTTTATGTGAAAGCCCTTTCTGATAAGTGTGATAGAATACAAAATATCAACTGTCCCAGTATATCCAATTTTTATCCAAGTTCTCCATCGCTTATTATTCATAACGGTAAAATGAAGATCAATATCCGATATGTAAATTATAAAATAAAGGATGACCGTTCTTATGAGTATACTCCACCCATTACAACTAAAAATATGTTATTGAATTACGATGTTGATACCAATACAACAACAGATGGTATAGAGGTGTCATATGATAATTCTATTGATAATCATCTCTATTGTGGGAACGAAGACGTGCGTTTATTATTATCATCTAATGGAGAATGTTATTATTCGTCTAATGTTGGGTTTGAAAATGGAAATATTGGCATACATATTGGAAAATACTGTTTGGAACAAGGAGTATTGTGTGGAAATCACGTTGTGAGTCCGATAAACAATAATGTGGAGAAGAATTGGGTTTTATTTGAGAAAGATGGGGATATACAAGTAATATATGCTTGGCAACCACTTACTATTGGAACGCTATGTAATAACGAGAAGGATTGTATATTTGTAGACACCTACGTTTCTACTAAGAAAAATCATTATTTGAACGATTTGCGTGGTTCGACAAATGGCATATATGTAGATGGATATTGGTGGTTTATTTGTCACAAAGTATTAATGTGTTCCGGAAAACGGAAATATTACCATATCCTTGTACGTATGGATAACGAATTTAACTTATTATATAGCGAGTATTTTGTCTTTGAAAATGCGGATATTGAATATTGTTTAGGATTAGTGTATTATGATGACTGGTTCTATATTGGATATAGTATGAATGACAATAATAGTAAGATAATGAAAATTAGAAAAAATAAATTATCTGAAATTATTATATAATGCCAAAAAGCATGAAACGTTCGAAATCCAATGGATTAAAATCCAGAAAAAGACCTGGTAAAAAATCTCGCAATGCAAAAAAAATGCGAAAAACCCGCAAAAATAAGGGAGGTTCTATGACATCAGTTACGTGCAAATCTCTTGCCGTGGTCGGAGGTGTTATAGGTTGGGCGATAACCGGTTTCGGTATTAGTCCTGAAGGAGTGTATGAAATGGCTGATTGCGATAATGCAAATAATAAAGCGTTTCAATCACTAAAAGAAATTAGTTTAGCAAAAGATATTATCAGATTTGGGAAGACAAATAAATCATATAAATACGATATCACAGAGAACATCGAACTAGATACTTATAGAAAGGGTTTTCTAGGTAACAATAAAAAAAAATTTAACTTATTACATATTAAAAAAAATACTGGTTTTAATGTAAATAAAGATGAATATTATTTGTATGATGACAATAAAGAAATTGATATTTTTCGTTCAATCGCATTTACATATATGAATAGATATGTATCTAAATATTTCACTATTAGAAAAAGAAAATTTCATATATTGAAATTATTATTAGAAATTAACCCCGATGATATAGTTACAGAAAATATAGAAAAAATTAAAGAAAAAATAAACAATTTAGACGAAGATGATTTTCATAACATAAGAAAAAATAAAGAATTACGTGATGAAATGACAAAGTTTAAAGAGAAATATATATATATGTTTGCTAGTTTTAAGAATGCTGCTGAATACGTATGTAAAAATAATGAAAGCTTAAAAAATACATGTGAGGGTTTTGTTTTGGATGATAGTACATCACAAGAAGATAAACAACAAATTATAGAAAGTGTAAACCAATTACTTTTAATCCCAGTTGCTGAATACGAAAAATTTGCAATGAAAGACGTGTATCCTTTAGCTAATAAATCGCATTTTTAAAAATTGAATCAAATTATATCCAATAATATACAATTATACACATCCACATTTACCATAATGCACGACATCGAAGACACTATCCTTAAATATAATCAAGACACAAAGGAGTGTGATGAAGAGATTGTCATTCAACTTCTTCATCATTTGAAAACATGGGTTATTGACAGTTACACCAAATACAAAGACTCAAAAAAAGAGAAAGAAATCATTCATAAACTGCGAAATGAAATTCCGAAGGTCATGCAAAAGTTCCTTCGCCCATACAAAATCCAAATCAAGAAAGCCAGTTTATTATACCGTTATAAGCAACTCCGAGAAGAAAATAAGATAGAACCCATAGACGTATTGTCGTTGCTCCTTATTAAGAAACCAGCAAATGACATTTCGGGAATTAACCAAATCACTATTTTGACATCTCCCACACCAAGCGGACAAGATTTCAGTTGCAAACACGATTGCTTTTATTGTCCGAATGAACCAGCGCACGAAGACAATAATTGGACGCCACAACCCCGAAGTTATTTGTCAAAGGAACCCGCCGTCCAACGTGCAAACCGAAATCACTTCCATCCATACGAACAAACCAAAAATAGACTGGACTCGCTATATATGTGCGGTCATAAATGCGATAAGCTGGAATTCATCATCGAGGGTGGAACATTTACAGAATATCCCAAACATTATTTGAAATGGTTCTTTATACAGTTTATATATTGTGTGAATGTGTATTTTGATTCTTCACCCAAACGAGAACCCAAAACACTGGAAGAGGAAATACACTTGAATACCACCGCAAAATGTCGTATTATTGGTATATGTATTGAAACACGACCCGATGCGGTTCTTGAAAACGACGAAGACAATATTCCGTGGTTGAAAACACTTTTGTGTTGGGGAGTTACACGAATTCAGTTGGGTCTTCAACAAATAGACAACTTCATTTTGAAAAAGATTAATCGCGGACACACAGTAGAACAAGCGATAAAGGCGATTGAAATATGTAAAAATAATTGTTTCAAGATTGACATGCATTTGATGCCCGATCTTCCATACTCCAATCCAGAAAAAGATAAATATATGTTCGATCAAGTATATAATAGTGACAAATATCAACCCGACCAAATCAAAATATATCCGTGTGAAGTGGTTCCATGGACGAAAATAGAAAAGTGGTATAACGAAGGCTCATACAGACCTTATGGAGAAGATAAATCACTAATGACGGATGTATTACAATACGCGATGACAACATGTAAACCGTGGATTCGTCTTCCGCGTGTAATACGCGATATTCCAGATACGTATATTTCCGGGGGCATTAAATGTGGCAATATGCGACAAGTCGTGAATGATAAAATATATGATGAAAAACAGTATAGTATGGATATTCGCTATCGTGAAATAGAGCGGCATCCCGAGTATGACAATAATGATGCACGCCTATTTGTGAGAGAATATAGGGCATCAAATGGCACAGAATACTTTATATCATTCGAAAGCTATGATAAAAAGGCGATTTATGGATTCTTACGATTACGCATTCCAGATACAAACGACACCACAGATCTAATGTATGAAGAGACACTAAAAAATCAGGCACTCATTCGTGAGCTTCACGTCTATGGTAGCGTCCAAAACGTGGGACATTTCAATACGCTGACAAACGCAAGTTCAAAAGAATGTCAGCATTCCGGATTTGGAAAAAAATTACTGAAAAAGGCGGAACAAATCGCATTTTGGAAAGGAATGGACGGTCTTGTAATTATTTCAGGAATGGGTGTGCGAGATTATTATAAAAAACGGGGATATACATACAAAAATAATTATATGGTGAAACAATTCCAATACAAAATCTTCGCACACGTGTATTTTAGAGGAATAATTATAGCATTATTATTCGTCGCGACTATTCAATATTGTATACAGGCTTTCCTTTACACGAACCGAACGTCTTGCGATGCCACTGTGTAATACCATATTGATTTATACCATCCAAATGGGCTTTAGAGCCATATCCTACATTTTTTTCTAGATTATAACGCTCATTTAATAGTGGATGGCGTTGACATAATTGAATAATGTCTTTGTCACGGGTTGTTTTAGCTATTATACTTGCCGCAGCAATACCAATATATTTGCCATCTCCTTGTTTTACTGTGACATGATTAATATATACTCCATTATATTCAAACGGAATGAAATAATTGCCATCAATCACCAGCAAAATCCTATGTGGATCGAAATTTTCCTTTTCGTGGATTTGTATATATTCAATACAACGAAGAGCACATTGATGCATACCCTTCATCACCGCTTGTAGAATGTTAATCTCGTCAATAATGGTATTTGATAACGCAGCCGTATGATGAAAATACACATTGCTTGTAATATTATCACATTCACTATATAATTTCTGCTTGTTTGTGAATTTTTTACTGTCTTTTATGTTTTTTGTATCAAACGATTCAACTTGTAGTTTAGGTAATATAACGCTACTTACCACTACATCGCCAAACATACATCCCCGCCCAACTTCGTCAATACATATTTCGTAATCATAATTATCTTTGTCGTAATAATATTCTAATCCCATTGCTGGCTACTAATAGATAAATGTAAAATAACTTTATATTTTATTAACAATCGTTTTTTTATAATAATATAGTATAATACATAATGAAAATGTCATTCAAACTTACAATTTGGGCGATGCTATTTATTATAGTAGTCGTTTTAGCACTTTCATATTTTATGAAGACAAGTGTTTCACAAGAAGGCTTTGGGTCATACAATTATACTGCGAAAAATAACACAAAAACAAAAATTGCAATTTATAGTACTGAAAAAGAATTAATAAAATTATATGATTGTTTATATTTTGATGAATCAAATGGTAATATTATTGAAATAATTTCTAAAAAATATGAAAATAAAGAAACGAATGATGATATCACAGGTATTAATA